>ENA-UOOH01000159-UOOH01000159.1-fermentation-metagenome-genome-assembly--contig:-NODE-159-length-80703-cov-63.089227_pt1 | contig 80703 bp, 70 predicted proteins | sample MGYA00245778_ERZ724025 | MGnify/ENA primary metagenome ERZ724025 (study PRJEB28704, sample SAMN03018313) | fermentation metagenome | biome: anthropogenic terrestrial biome; feature: soil; material... | reverse complement strand
GGTAACGGGGTGGGAGAGTAGGTCTTTGCCGGGAAAATTTTTAAGACGGTGCATCCAAAGATGCGCCGTCTTTTGCTATATCTCATCATAATTTTTCTTTAGAATTAACATTTCAGATCTGCAATTGCATCAGCGATATAGCTGGCGTTTGGCAAGATTCAATAGTAGTGTGTCGTTGACATTTTCTTAAAAACAGGTATAGTGGAGAAAGAAGGATCAAGAAAAGATGGAGGAAATTGGCGGATATACTACGAATAGAATGCTAAGTCACAATAGATAACTGAATTAAGTATCCAAAATATTATAATCTTTTTCGCGGGGCGCTGTTTTTATTGGGTAATCATCGAAAAAACAAGTCATTTACAGGAGGCTGGCCGGAAAATGACTGTCAACATGAGAAACCAAAAGGGATTAACGTTACTGGAAGTACTGGTTGCCCTATCAATTCTGGCCCTAATCATGATGGGCCTGATGTTTGTTGTTGGTTCTTCTTCAAAAGCAATAACTATGAGTAAGGACCGCGACCGTGCTACGACATTGGCCTCCACATTTTTGGAATTACTCGGCACGACGGCTTATGATGATCTTGTTGAGTTTAATAATGTTATTACAAGTGACCCCGTAGGTACATTTCCCACAAATCCGCAATTCTTTGACATTTGCGAAAGATGGCGCAATGAAATTGAGACGATATTGAGTCAAGATGCTTTTGGAACTGTGCTGGTTGAAACGAACACGCCTGTGAGTGGCAGAACCCGCGTTACTGTTTTTGTATTTTGGGAGCGCGGCGGTATTCAGCACAGTGCCAATTTAGTAGAGGTGAGATAAGTGATGATGCGCGACAAGCAACGTAAACACCTCCAACTCTTTCAACGCATAAGAGGATTTACCTTAGTTGAGACAATGGTTGCTTTGGCGGTATTTGCCATCGTGGCTATTGTCGCCATATCCATGATCGATAATGTCACCCAGGACAGCCGTCTGGTTGAGTTGCGGTCACAGGCAAACGAAACCGCCCGCGACACGATGATGCTGTTGTATCAGGACATCCAAAACGCCGGATATCAGATTAAAAGCTCTGCGGCTGCGTTACCGCCGATCATCTCTGTCGTTAATAATCCTTCCGTGCCATACGAGCTTGAGATCTATTGTTCCCATAGAGTCGGCCATACGTCAGCCGAGAGTGCAAAAGAAGACAAGTACCTCGCAGTTGAAAACATAGAGAACTACGAAGGAATGGAAAATGGTTATCTCATTTATACATTTGAAGGCGAAACGCAGGCATTACAGATTACGAATATCAGTTCTGTCATCCACTTTAGCGCAGATCCTTTGATAATTGGATTGCCGTTGGGTGCTTTGATTGTGGCGGTCGATCAGATTGTCTATACCTACGATGATGATACGGGTGTTCTAACGCGTAGTGTTAATGGAACAACAACCCATAACATATCCGGCATTGAGAGTCTCGATGTCGATTTTGCGCTTGACGACGGAACGACAGTAGCTAATCCCACTGCTGCGCAGGCAGCGCAAATCAGGTACGCCGATTGCGAAATTGGAGTGCGCTTGGAACGCCGGGTTCCTCATGGCCGCGTATATAACGCTTCAGCTTCCTTATCGCAAAGAGCGGCGATCGTCAGCGTAATTAAGTAACTTAATAATAAGTGAATTTACAATAGTGATTTCAGCTGAGCGAACTTGGGGAATGGGGGTATCTGTCTTGCTTAAGAAATGTCTTGCGAGAATGAGGGATGAGCGCGGGCAAGCTCTGCTGATCGTCCTCGGAATTGGAGCGGTGGTCATGATTTTGTTGATGGCTCTGATGATGACGACTGACTCCGAAATTAAACAGGCCAGAAGTAACCAGTCTGACTATAGCCTCGACTGGGTAGGACGTTCAGCACGCTCGATCGTACAGGAAAGCTTTAATGAATACATCTGGGGTCCGATCGCTCAAGGGATTGAGGATAAAGAGAAGATCAACGAGGGGCTTATCATTGATTCCTTGCTTTCGAATGATCCGTTAATGATATTGGAAAACGCGCTTAGTGTCACGCGCCAGGAAGCAGATAAAATGTATTTTGTAGTGGATCTTGACGATCCAAACGTGATTGTTCCCGGCACGGCCTCAATTACCAACAAGTTGGACGATAATCGGGGTTTTGATGCTGCGCTCACAGTTAGGCCAGGTGGTACGGCTCACTTTTCCGGGGATAATTCAATGTATGTCTTTCCAATCTCTTTTGAAGCCAATGTGCGCAGTCGAGTCACGGCTAAATCCTCCAAAGTCAATAGCGGATTCAATCGCGAAACCACTACTGCTTTTGGCAATTTCACCATGTATATCTGCCGCGGTTCTTTTAGTGCGTATGTGATGTTTATGGAGGAAACCGGCGGTGTACGCCTTACTGTAAATGACCATATTAAGGGGCCAATGCATAGCAATGGCGCCTGGAATTTCGTGGGGAACCCGAGTACGCTCCTTACTGGGACTGTTACGCAAAGTGATAAACTGGCAGGCTTCTACGTGGGCAACAAAAAGTATCCTACAGATGGCGACCATTACCCTCCGAACGAAAAGGATCCCCAAAAAATCAAAGTTAGGCCGATATTCCAGCGCGGATTTTACCGTGGCGTTCCCAAAATATCACTGCCCACCGACTTGAGTGAGTTTAAGGACGGCGTGCTCTATGGCAGAAGCGTCCCCGCAGGCAATGTTGGAATTGTGTTGCCCACAACGGGTGACGAAACTACGCCTGGTGATATTACGCCTGGTGGAGGAATCTATATCAAGGGTGATGCGGACATCACCCTGCAACAAGGGGATAAGTCCCAAACATATCTAATAGTGCAGTACGAAACAAAGAGAGAACAAGTATACAACCCGAAGAAAAATAAATGGGAATGGCAAGATATAGAGTACAGATATGAGCATACGATCACAGAAGACTATAGTACCGAAAAAACGACTGTCACTACCAAAACTGTCATGAATGGCGATGAGGGTAACCCTACAATCACAGGACCGACAATCCATAACAGGACTTTCCGTGTCAATCCCGAGAGTACATTAAGGCAGAATGCCATCTATGTTGATGGGAATATTACGGCTTTGAATGGTGAAATAGATCGAAATGCCAGTCTTTCGGTTTGTGCCAAGAAAGACGTAACGATCAACGGTCATCTGCGCTATGAAGATAAAGACGATGTTACCGCACCTCATAAACTAGGGGTTCTATCTGAAACTGGTGATGTGACTGTCGACTATTTTGTCGATGAAAATGGCAAAGCGCCCGAAGAAATTGACATGCATGCTTCAATCATGACTCCGCATGGCGTGTTTAGCCTTTGTGATGCTCTCCAACGGGCAGTTGTTTATCCTGACCTAAATCAAGGAAAAGGCAAACTCAACATCTGGGGCGGCATTATTTCGCAGCAACTGGGAGCTACCGAAAAAACCGTGCAAAACCAAGGCTACGGTCTCATGTGCGAATATGACAATCGGCTCATGTATGATCCGCCGCCACTTTTTCCGAAATTGGAGTCATGCAAAATGACGACTAATAAGCCGGGCGGTATTGGATCGGGAGGTTCTGAGGGCGAGGAAACCACCATCCAATGGATTTGGTCCGCAAATTAAGACAAATAAGAGTTCACACTGCTTTGCGGCGAAGATGTCTTAAGATGCCTTTATGTATAATTAAGGCAAAGCTGGAGCAAATTATAGCACAGAGGAGGGGCGCGCCTTTTCTGGCGGGAAGTCCGATGATTTCCCCGTGCGGCGCACTACCTTCTCTTTTTGTTTTCTGCAGCAAATAGGCAGGAAAAGGTCTTTCGCAGGAGAATGGAATCGCTGGTGTCTTTATCTGGAGGGCATATGCAGTGCAAGAAAAGAGACTTCCACGGGAATATATCCGTCGTATCTGGCGCGCTATATATGAATTTGGACTGTTGGAGCCCAATGATCGAATTTTGATTGGCCTTTCGGGAGGGAAGGACAGCCTTTTTCTGCTTTATGTGATGGCTGTTTTGCGGGAGCATCCGCCGTTTCCCTTTGAATTGGGGGCGGTCACAGTAGATATGGGCTTTCCGGAAAACGTCAACACCGCCACCTCCGAACGAGAGGCGTTGGCCCAATACTGCCGCGACCTGGATGTTCCCTATATCTGGGTGCCGACTAGAATTGCCGAAGCAGCGTTGGGCATATCTTCTGATAATAGGGTTACCGGTAAAGATCCCTGTGCCAGATGCAGTCATTTCCGCCGGGCAGTACTGGCTGAAACCGCTGCCAAACATGGTTATCAGAAACTGGCATTAGGACATCACCATGATGACGCCGTGGAGACTTTTTTGCTCAGTATCCTTTATTCTGGACAAATCCGTACATTTACACCCAAAGCCCACATGGATCGCTCCGGCATCACTGTCATAAGACCGCTCTGTTATCTCAGAGAACATGAGGTCAAAAAGGGCATTGCGCTGACGGGACTCACGCCACTGGCGAGCCGCTGTCCACTTGATTGCACCTCTCAACGGGCAGTCGTCAAGAATCTACTACGTGACTTGGCTCATGACAACCGGTTCGTTTATACCAATGTCGCTGCGGCGATGCGGGCCGGAAGGCCATGCGAATTGTGGCCACCGGTGTTGCGCCCACAGGAGCGGCGCGAGCTCAATTTTGGTGCCTGGCAACATCAACCGAAACGTCGGAAGGAGGAACATGTCGACGATGACTGACAAGAAGACGCGCATTAATCCCGATATCAAAAAGATACTGTTAAACCTGGAGAGGCTATTGCAAACACCCAGCGTGACTGGTAATACTGCTGAAATCATCAGTCTTCTAAAAGATCAATTTGGGAAAATGGGCTACGCGGCGCAGGTCCTGCCTAAAGGGGGACTACTGGTTAAGATTCGGGGCGGCGCAGGCGCCAGCGGCGCCAGCGGCACCAGCGGTGCCAGCGGCGACGGCACTGGCGCAGGCACCAATAGCGGCGCAAGTACTGGCGTCGCATTTTTGGCACATGTTGACACATTGGGAGCAGTTGTCAAGGAAATCAAGAGCACTGGACGGCTCAGGCTATCCAGGATCGGCGGATATATGATGAATGCAGTAGAAGGTGAAAACTGCCTGGTCGAGACGCTGGACGGCCGTCATTATAACGGGACGATTCTTACAACGCAATCATCCACTCACATTTTTAACGAAGCTACCAAATTGGAGCGCAATGAAGCCAATATGGAGATTCGCCTTGACGAGCAGGTGCACAGTGCCGAGGATGTCAAAAAGCTGGGTATTGCGGTCGGCGATTTTGTTTCTTTTGATCCCCGCACCACCATCACGCCAGCCGGGTTCATCAAGTCACGTCATCTAGATGATAAGGCCAGTGTCGCCGCACTCGTCGCGGCTGCTGATTTGCTCCGTTCAACCGCCGCCCTCAGCAGCTCCGCCGGGACGCCGCCGATCTATTTCTTTATCACTGTTCACGAAGAAATCGGGCATGGTGCCAGCGCAGGCTTGCCGTCAGATGTTGGCACCGTATTGGCTGTTGATATGGGCGTAGCCGGTGAAGGACAAACCTCCGACGAGTACAGCGTCTGCATCTGCGCCAAGGACTCTTCCGGCCCATACGATCTCGAGCTTAGACGCTATCTAACCGCCTTGTGCGAGAAGTACCGCATCCCCTATCAAGTAGATGTATATTCCTATTACGGTTCTGATGCTGGGGCGGCGCTACGTGCTGGCCGCGATGTACGCACGGGTTTGTTTGGCCCGGGCGTGAACGCTTCCCACGCCTATGAGCGCACGCACAAAGATGCAATTGAAGCCACCGTCAAGCTAATTGTCGCCGCGATTTTGGAGCCGTTTAATCCCTGATGCCTCTGACGCCTGCCGCTGAGACTTGTTTCCGAAACTTGCGGCCCGCGTGTCTCGTATATAATACGTATGGAAGGAGGTAGAGATTAAATGCTTATCGCAAATGAACTATCAAAAGATTTTGGTTCAATTAAGGCCATTGATCGGCTCTCGCTTAAGGCACAAGCTGGCGAGGTGCTGGGGGTTCTGGGACCCAATGGTGCCGGAAAGACGACCTTTTCCCGATTGATCGCCACCCTGCTCACCCCGACCTCCGGGACAGCATCTGTCGACGGCCATGACATTATCAAAGAATCCGAAATAGTGCGGCAGGTAATCGGTTTTTTGCCCACCGAACCCGGCCTTTACGGCAGGTTTACCGCCGTAGAAAATCTGCAGTATTTCGGTCGACTGCACAGCATGGATGAGCGAGTCCTCTCGCAACGCATTGATCAATTACTGAAGAAGTTCGACCTCTATGAGGAACGTAATCGTCGCACGGCCGGTTTTTCCAAAGGCATGATGCAGAAAGTTTCATTGATCAGAGCGGTACTGCATGATCCCAAGGTGCTGCTACTCGACGAGCCTACGGCTGGTTTGGATGTTCCGGCCGCTCGCGTCGTGCTTGATATGGTCAAAGAGTTTAAAGCGGAGGGGAAGTGCATTCTGTTTTCAACCCACCGCATGGTTGAAGCAGAAAAAATCTGCGATCGCATGGTCATCATTGCCAAAGGACACATTGTAGCCCAAGGTACTGTGGCGGAGCTGCGGCAGCAGGCCGGGCAGGATGATTTAGAAGAGATTTTCTTGCGATTGGTGGGTGAAGTATCATGAACTGGCATCATATTAAGACGATTTGGTTTAAAGAACTGCTCGACACCTTTAGAGATAAGAGAACCTTGTATACTATGATTATAGCGCCGATCATTATTGTACCATTGATGATGGTGGGCGGCCCGCTGCTCATGTCCAGTCAGGAAAAAGCTGCCGAGGGAAAGCCGAATCCTATCGTGGTGATCGGGGCCGAAAACGCACCGACTTTCATGAAAATGATTGAAGAATCGGGTTCCTTTCAGCTAATTGACAGCCAGAATCCAGAAGATGATCTGAAAGAAGGGCTGATTACATTAGCAGTAACTGTTCCACAGGACTTCGAACGGATTATTGCCGCTGAGGGTACTCCGGCAGACATTATGATTATGTTTGAAGCGCGGCAGCAAGCTTCGACCGTTAGCCTGCAGAAGTTCCGTAACATTCTGCAATCCTATACCGCATCCGAAGTTGCTGAGCGTCTTTCCAGGCGTGGGATGGATACTGCTTTGCTGAACCCGATTTGCGTCTCAGAAAAGAACGTCGCCAATGAACAGGAAATGGGCGGCATGATACTGGCAGCCATTATCCCGTTTATGCTCGGCATCTGGGCGGTATCGGGCGGCATGTATACTGCGATTGACACCGTCGCCGGTGAAAAAGAGCGCAATACCATGGAAGGCTTACTAGTATGTCCGCCCAGCAGATGGTCGGTAGCAATCGGCAAATTCCTGGCCGTCTTTGTGATTGCCTCAATTACAGTAGCACTATCATTGGCTGGGATCATTGCAGCGTATCAGCTGATGCTTCCGGCCATCGTCGGAGAGGAATTCCAATTCGATATGTCCCTCAGCTTGGGCAATGGGCTGATGCTGATTTTGATAGCTGTGCTCATGATCACCATGATCTCGGCCATTGAAATTGCCATCTCCGCCTTTGGCAGAAGCTTTAAGGAAGCTCAGAACTATATGACGATTTTGACGTTCGCAGTGATGCTGCCTGGTATGTTGCTTGTCTTTATGCCTGATCTGCGTTTAACAGGGGCAGCGCTGCTGATTCCAGTCGTTAATCTTTTTGCGGCCACAAAGGATATTTTGATGGGTCAGTCGGAAATCTTGAATATCGTAATAGCGCTCGGCTCATCGCTAATTTACGCAATTTTGGCGATCGTTTTCAGTGTACGGGTCTTCAAATCAGAAAAAGTCCTCTTCAGGGGATAAGCAATAGTCTCGCTTCTGAAAATGGTTGTTTCGTTTCTTGAGAGGAATCAGAACTAAAGCAGGGAATAGTAATAATATGTGTGTTTGAGAGACAGATACTTTTTCGGGGGGATCCTTTTTTGGATAAAATCTACCTACGTGATTGGCAATCTACCATTTTTTACACTAGAACAGTTGGCGAAGGGAATCGGTTACTGCTTTTCTTACACGGTCTATCTTCAACGTCCGCTGATTTTCGCGAGATCATGCGCACACCTGCATTTACGGAGTACAACACGGTAGCTCCGGACCTGCTTGGCTTTGGTGCTAGTGATCGGCCCAAGAAATTTGACTATTCGATTGAGCATCATGCTGAGTGTCTTGTTGAGCTTATTGACGAACTGGGTTTTGACAGTGTTGTCTTGGTGGGGCATGGCATGGGTGGTACAGTCGCGGTCAGGCTGGCTAATTTGCGTGCCGACCGGGTGGTTGGACTAATTGTGGCCGAACCGATTTTGACTGAAGCGGAGAGAGGCTATGAGAAGCGTTTTCTGGCTTATACTGAGGATGAGTATGAAAAGCATTTTCCCAGATTGGTTCGCGAACTGTCAGTAAAAGGCGATGTTGAACCGGACTTGGCATATTGGTCAAAGGCATTGAAAACAGCAGATCCGCGTGCCGTTTATCGTTCGGTGCAATCGCTGTATGCGGTAACAGCGGATCCAGGGTTTAAGAAGGCCCTCGCTACCACCCGGTTGCCGCGCTATTACCTGGTTGGCGAAAACTCGGAACCCAGTCCGGTGCTATCCATGTTGGAGGAGAACGGCGTGGCGGTCCATACAGTTCCCGGCAGCGGGCATGCAATGATCCAAAGCAACCCGGCGGCCTTTGCTGACGTAGTGGCAAGATGTTTGAAAGAGATGGACCTTTGATATTGGATCAAGGAAGGGGACTGTAGGGTAAGGATAGGGACAAAAATCTTTAGTGCTATAAATGCGATTGATACGGCCTGTGCTGGAACTATATCCAGTATAGGCCGTTCGTCATATTAGGAGGAGCTTTGAAGCGGTTTAGAATGGTCTGTGCAGGACCTTTTGGTAAGGTTCTTTTTTGCGCAGAACCCAACATTTCCCGGCAATGGTGGCTAAATATTATTTTTCTTGAAAGGAGGGTTAAGCAGGGCAGCGAATATATTACGAGTCACAGTGGCAATTTTGAGTTGCCGCCGTGCTTATTATAAATGAAGCGGGTGTTTGTTCTTTGCTGCAGAGAGATACGAAACGAATTATCCCAACCGCAATTATTTTGCTTTTCTTGATTTCTTGGTTTGTCAGACCGCTTCTTCTTGAAACATTGCCTTTGGCCAGCATTGGATCGACTGGAGTTCCCGCTGAAGAAGACTCTCTAAATAAGTCGCCAAACCGTCAACCCGGCTGGAGTAAAATAGTCAGCCGGGAAGATGATGAGGTCGCGAACGAGGGCGGTATCGGCGACGGTGCCGACAATGGCGCCGCCGGCGATTCAGGCACAAGCACTACATGGAAGAGCGCCTTTCTGGAAAGGCTGAGGCTGAACCCGAAAGCCGGGTCTACGACGGACGTTTTTCTCCCGAGTAGTCTTACTAATTTGAGACCGCCGACCGGCCCTGATATTCGCCTGCTGCCTCCCGATTATTACGAATCGCTCCAACAAGATATTCTGGTTGTTAAGGGAGTCTACAGCACAGGATGGATCGCGGGCTCCAAGTATTTTGATCCGCTGGTCACCTTCATCCAAAATACGGGGGTTAATGCCCTGGTTATCGACGTTAAGGATGATACGGGGTCAATGAGCTATCTGAGTAAAGTCCCGTTGGCCAAGAAGATCAATGCCAATGTCAGCAAGATTAAATCGATCGAGAATCTGATGGACACCTTAAAAAGCAACGATATTTATCCGATCGCCAGAATTGTGTGTTTTAAAGATCCGTTGCTGGCGAAAGCGCGCCCTGACTTAGCCGTAAAGAGCAAAAAGGGCGGGATCTGGTATGACCGGCAGGGTCTGGCTTGGGTCGATCCGCATAGTCGTGAGGTCTGGGATTACGCAATCGATCTGGCCAAGGAAGCCGCGGCATTTGGTTTTAAGGAAATTCAGTTTGATTACGTTCGGTTTGCCAGTGATGGTGTCCTTTCCGATATTATCTATCCTTTTGCTACTGGTCAGTCCAAGGCTAAGGTTATTCAGAGTTTTCTGGCTTATGCCAGAGAAGAGCTTTCAGTCTACGGGGTGGTTTTGTCCGCCGATGTCTTTGGACTAGTCTGCTCCGTGCCGGATGACCTTGGCATCGGGCAGCAACTGGAGCTCATCGCGGAGGAAGTGGACTATATCTGTCCCATGGTCTATCCGTCGCATTACTACCGCGGCACTTATGGCATTGAAAATCCCAATGTCAAGCCGTACGAGACGGTTTATAAGAGCCTTACGGATGCGATGCAGCGTATTGAGGGAAAACGCGCTAAACTGCGTCCTTGGCTCCAAGACTTCAGCCTTGGTCATCCCTATGGCCGCGCAGAATTGCAGGCTCAAATCAAAGCAACGGAAGATGCCGGCATTGATGAGTGGTTGTTCTGGAACCCGACTTGCCGTTATGATGTTACAAAGTATTAAGAAGGATTATTCGCTTAACCGGTATGGCCTGCTATGCTATGGCAGCAGTACATACCGGTTTTTTGCGTGCGAAAGGCTGCATGGCTACATGTGGAGATAGTTTGGGGCGATACAGGCAAGAATAACAGAGAGGGACACAAGGGGACGGTTCTTCTGTGTCACAGATGGCCGTGACCAGGCATAATGACACAGAAGAACCGTCCCCTTGTGTCCCCGGGTTCGCTTGACACGCCGGGTCGGCATTGATATGCTTAAATCGTCGCCCGCATCGCCCGTGCTGCTAGTCGAGCAACTGCGTATGCGGCTTTAGTGCTTCACGCAGGGCTGGGGCGATGCTTTCGGCAACTTCCGCATGGATTTCGACATTCTGGGCGAAGACGCGGTCGATAATGGTGGCTTCGTATTGGGTCAGAATGTACTGCACCTGATCAACGGCGGAGTATTCAACGATTAGGCGTAGAGAGGCTTTTTTCTGGCGTTCAACAATACCGGCTGCTGCGAGTACTAAAGACGCAGTTTCGCCGTAGGCGTCAATCAAACCGCGCACTCCGAGTTTTTTGCCGCCATAATAACGTGTGACCACTACGGCAACATTGGTCAGGCTCAGGCGGGCAATCGCACCCAGAATTGGCTTTCCGGCAGTACCGCCAGGCTCGCCATGATCATGAAAATATTCGATGCGTTCGCTGTTGGTGCCAACGATGTAGGCAAACGGGTTATGGGTAGCCTGACGATGCAACTCGCGAATTTCTGCCACAAACTGCCGGGCCTCGTCTTCATTGCAGGCTGGAGCAGCAAAGCCAATAAAAACCGAGCGCTCAATGCGTTGTTCGGTTTGGGCTCGTTCTACAATTGTCAGATAAAGATCACTCATGTCAGCACCCCGCCTGCCGTCTGCGATTAGCTTTGTCATTTTTAGGCTTATGTAAAAGGCACTATGCAATTGCCTTTTTTCGTGGATAGATGTTTTTTCGTCAGGATGGAACGCTAGTCCTGCACGAAACCGGGAGGTAAATGTGAGTGAGTGGATTGCAATACGATGTCATTATTATCGGGGGCGGGCCGGCCGGGATCTTTGCGGCTTTGGAGCTCGTCGAAACTGGTCTGAAAACACTAATTGTTGAGCGTGGCCGGGATATTTCTGGCAGAACATGCCCCTCACACGAGAAAGGGATCCCCTGCTGCCAGTGTAAGACCTGCGCCACAATCAGCGGATGGGGCGGGGCGGGCGCTTTTAGCGACGGCAAGCTGACTCTCTCGAGCGAAGTGGGCGGCATTCTGGATGAGTTCGTGCCTAAAGAAAGGCTCAACAAACTAATCCGCTACGTAGACGATGTTTATCTGAAGTTTGGGGCACCGCCCGAAGTCTACGGCACCAATGAAGACGCAATTAACGAAATTAGTCGCAAAGCAGTGAAGGCTGATCTGCGACTGATCCCTTCACGTATCCGTCACTTAGGCACTGGGCGTTCCAAAGCAGTGCTGGAGGCTATGAAGGATTATCTGGTCGAAAAAGGAGTCGATATCACCCTGCAGACGCAGGTTGACCGTATTCTGACCGACGGACAGAACGGGCTTTGCGGTATTGTGACCGCTGATGGTCAGGAATATCGGGCGAAGTATGTAGTAGCTGCGCCTGGGCGGGAAGGCTCCAAATGGTTGGCTGACGAAGCCAGACGGCTGGAATTGTCGCTGGCGATTAATCCGGTTGATATCGGAGTGCGCGTGGAAGTCCCGGCGGAAGTAATGACACATTTGACGGACGTCATTTATGAGTCCAAGTTTGTCTTTTATTCGCAGAGTTTTGAAGACCGGGTGCGCACTTTTTGCATGTGTCCTTATGGCGAAGTAGTTACCGAGAACAACGACGGCCTGATTACGGTCAACGGTCACAGCTATGGGGAGCGACGCACGGGCAATACCAATTTTGCCTTATTAGTCAGTAAGACGTTTACGGAGCCCTTCAAAGATCCGATTCAATATGGCCGCTATGTTGCCGGCCTGGCAAATTTGCTGAGCGGCGGTGTGATTGTGCAGCGTCTGGGCGATTTGCAGGCGGGCCGCCGGTCAACCCCGGAAAGGCTTAAGAAAAGTCTGGTAGTTCCCACGTTGAACGAAGCTACGCCGGGAGACTTGAGTCTGGTCTTTCCTTACCGCCATCTGGTGGCGCTACTGGATATGTTAAAGGCGCTGGACGTGATTGCGCCGGGGGTTAATTCTCGCAATACGCTGATTTACGGGGTGGAAGTCAAGTTTTACTCTTCGCGTTTTGAACTGAATGCCAATCTGGAGTCCCATATTGATAACCTGTTTGCAATCGGTGACGGCGCCGGGGTTACCCGCGGTCTGATGCAGGCTTCCGCCTCTGGCGTTATCGTAGGGGAAGAAATCAAGCGGCGCGAGGGTGTTTTGCAGAACGGTATTATCAGGAAGCGCTAAAGTAAGGATCTGTAACGGTAAGGATCTGCGCGCGCTTTGGCGTGCGTGACGCGCGCTCACAGCGCGCACTTGTTGTGAGAGAGGATTGGTGTGTGCGGATGGCGGACGTGATTTTGATTAAGGGGCGGGATAAGCGGATTAAAAGCCGGCATCCTTGGGTCTACCGCAGTGAAATTCAAGCTGTGGATGGTGATTTCGCTCCCGGTGATATTGTCGACATTAAAGACTGCTGCGGTAAGTTTTTGGGACGCGGCTACATCAATCCGGAATCGGAGATTACAGTACGGGTGCTGACTTATGAAAAAGAAGAAATCGATCACTTCTTTTTCAGGAATCGAATAGCCAAAGCCAAATCTTATCGGGAATGGCAGATGCCAGGCGAGCACTCCTATCGCGCCGTCTTTAGTGAAGGCGATTTACTGCCTGGACTCATTGTGGACAAATACGGGGACTATCTGGTCGTGCAGTTCCTGGCGCTCGGTATGGATGTGCGCCGGAATATGCTCTTGGATATTCTGGAGGAAGTGTATCAGCCAGCCGGGATTTATGAGCGTAGCGATGTGGGCACCAGGCGCTTGGAGGGTTTGCCGGAGCAGAAAGGACTGCTGCGCGGACAAGTCCCATCGGTTATTCGGGCTCAGGAAAACGGTCTGAAATTTATCGTGGACGTGCAAGGCGGCCAGAAAACGGGTTTCTTTTTGGATCAAAAGGAGAACCGTCGGCTGCTGCAGCCCATCAGTCGTGGTGCCAGAGTATTGGACGCCTTCTGTCATTCAGGCACTTTTGCGTTGACAGCGGCAGCCTCCGGGGCCAAGGATGTGATTGGTCTGGATATCTCGGCGGACGCCCTCGGCCTGGCTGGCGAAAACGCTGAATTAAACGGATTGGACGATGTCTGTCGCTTCATTACGGTCAATGCTTTCGATTACTTGCGCCAGGCAGAGCAGGACAAAGAACATTATGACGTGATTATTCTGGACCCGCCGGCTTTTACAAAAACAAGAGGTGCAGTCGGCGGAGCGATTAGGGGCTATAAGGAGATTAACTTACGCGCCTTTAAATTGCTGCGACCGGGCGGGTTCTTGCTGACCTGTTCCTGTTCGCACCATGTCAGTGCCGAAATGTTCCGCAACACTGTCGAGAATGCCGGAGCCGATGCGAAACGTGTCATCCGGATGATTACTCGAGGCACTCAAGCTAAAGACCATCCGATCCTCGGCAATGTGCCCGAAACCGAATACCTCAAAGCACTGCTCTACCAGGCGCTCTAGTGTGGAACTTTGGGGACGGTTCTAAAAGTTCAAAATGGGTAAAAAAGGAATATTGAACTTTTAGAACCGTCCCCAAAGGGCCAGAACCGTCCCCAAAGGGCCACAATGGATCGGAGTGAGAAGATGATTAATATGGTCTATACAGATGAGCAGGGGAATTTATATGATCATCCATCGCTGGCGGCCTGCGGGCGTAGCGGGGATCAGTTTTTGCCACTGGAATCCAGTCAGGTTATACCATTGCCGGAAGGATCCAGTCTGGTCTCATTGCCGGAAAGGGTCGCTGCTGGATGGGACCGTCGGCGGGGCCTGCGCTTTGTCGATCAGGCAGTTACAGAAAGAGGCTGCGGTCGCGTTTATCCCGTAGGGGTATTGCTGCCCCAGGGATTTACGCGGTTTTTGTTGCCCGGGTTTAGAAGGCCATCCAGCACAACCACCGCCGCCGCTGGCATTGGCACCAGAGCCGGAACCAGCACAACCGCATCTATGGCACCACTGCCGCTATACGGTTATACGGCAGTCGGAATGCGCCATGACCGTCTGGTTGTGGCGGCGCTCCAAACGGACGAGCATCATAAATGGAATCCGCGTTTCTTCAACACACCAGACCTGAAAGAGCGTGTTTCAGCGCGTCTGGCAGATGATCCCGACAATCGGATTCTCCGCCAGCTGGCCAAGTGCTCTTTGGATTATAGCTGTTTTACTGCCCAGAATATTTTTTATCAGCGCTGGGAGGGTGGATTGCCAGTTTCACCTGCATGTAATGCCGCCTGTTTGGGCTGTATTTCTTTGCAGGAATCGGAATGCTGCCCTTCGCCGCAGGGACGGATTGCGTTTCAGCCCAATCTGGACGAGGCGGTCAGAGTGGCCACTACCCATCTATCCAGCTTTTCCTGTGACGACGATCCAATCATCAGCTTTGGCCAGGGATGTGAAGGGGAACCTTCGCTGGAAGCGGACTTGATCGCGCAGATTATAGCGCAAACCAGAAAAACGGTTTCCAGAGGCGTTTTTAATATCAACACCAATGGTGGTTACACCGATGGGATCGCCAAAATTGCAGCAGCCGGCCTGAACAGTGCCCGCTTTAGCATTATCAGCGCGGCACCGACGGACTTTTGCTCCTATTACCGCCCTAAAGGCTATCAATTGGATAATGTCGCGCGTTCGATCGATATCTGTATGGGGCACGGAGTTTATGTCGCCCTCAATTTGCTTTGCCTGCCAGGATATACAGACCGTGCAGATCAGATGGAGGCGTTGAGTGCCTTTCTCGCTGAACATCCGGTCAATATGATCCAGCTGCGCAATTTGAATATAGATCCCGATAGCCTCCCTGAACAATTCAGGGCGGGTCAGGGCGCGGGTTTCGCTGCTCTGATTGAGCGCCTGACTGCCATCGTAGGTCGGGACGGGATTGGCAATTACACCAGGGTGCAGACGACCCATTAAACGTGCCTGTCAAACGTGCCTGTTGCGTCACGGTAGACAAGTGTGATATAATTCTATGGTGTCAAAGTGCCAAAGAGGAGTGAGATTCAGTGAAAAAAGAAATACATCCGAATTACCAGAAAACCACAGCTACATGTGCTTGTGGCGAATCCTTTGAGACCGGTTCTACAAAAAAGGACCTACGCGTTGAGATTTGCTCGAAATGCCATCCGTTCTTTACCGGCAAACAACGTATCGTTGATACCGGCGGCCGGGTAGACAAGTTCAACAAACGTTTCTCGAAAGAGAACGGCTGAGCAGAGCCGCAAGGCTCTGTTTTCTTTAGAAAGAAGGTGGCTTCGTGGCAGGGAAATTCCAGTATGGAGGACAGGCTGTTCTGGAAGGTGTCATGATGCGCGGCCGGAAAATTATGGCTGTCGCTGTAAGGTGTCCGGACAAATCCATATCAGTGCATACAGAGCCGGTGAATTCCCTGACTCAAAGGCATCGCATCTGGCGGCTGCCATTTCTGCGGGGCATGGTCGCCCTAATTGATTCCTTTTCCATTGGCATGAAGGCCTTGATGTTTTCTGCCAATGAAGCGATCGATGCAGAAGAGGAAGAAAAAAGTGGCAAAGATACAACCGATGACAATGGCAAAAAGGGACTTTCCACTTGGGAAACCGTTCTTACTGTGGGCTTTGCCATGGTTCTGGTCATTGTACTGTTTGTCTTGCTGCCGCTGGGTGCGGGCGAACTAATGAAAAAGCTGGGGCTTTCCCCTTTTGCAATCGGTTTTGGCGAAGCGCTTGTCCGAGCATTGCTGTTACTTGGCTATATTAGGCTGGTGACGCTGATACCAGATATTCAGCGCGTATTCGCCTATCATGGTGCCGAACACAAAGTGATCCATACTTTTGAGGCTAGCGAGGAGCTTACGGTTGAAAACGCCAGAACCAAAACGACCATGCATCCCCGTTGCGGCACCAGCTTTCTGTTTTTTGTCGTATTGGTCAGCGCAGTTGTTTTCACTTTAATTGCCAGTAACGTCTGGTACGTGAAAATTCTGCTGCGGCTAGCTCTTTTGCCGGTTGTGACCGGAATTTCATATGAGATCATTAAACTCGCTGGCAAAAAAGATGCTTTCTTCTTGATTCGCTGGCTGGGCGTGCCCGGCTTGTGGTTACAGAAAATGACCACGCGCGAACCGGATGATGACATGCTGGAAGTGGCCATCGCAGCCCTAAATTCGGCTGTGGCTGCCGATGCGCCACAGTGATCCCATATTTGGAGCGATTATATGTTTGAAAAACTTTCCGCAATAGAAGAGAAATACGAAGAAATCGGGCGGCTGCTGGCTGATCCGGAAGTACTCAATGATCCGCAGACCATGAAGAAATACGCCAAGCAATATGCGGAGCTTGAGGATATTGTGCATTGCTTTCGCGATTATCGCAAAGCACATCAAGAATTAGACGATGCCAAGGAAATGCTTAACCAAAATAATGACATTGAGATGGCAGAGCTGGCGAAGGAAGAAGTCCAGCGCCTGGAAGAATTAATTGCGCAGTATGAGGATCAGCTGAGAGTACTGTTGTTACCTAAAGATCCTAATGATGAAAAAGATGTAATCGTGGAAATCCGTGCCGGTACAGGCGGTGAAGAAGCAGCCCTTTTCGCGGGCGATTTATTCCGTATGTATTCCCGCTATGCTGAGCTGAAAAACTGGCGCGTTGAGATCATGAGCAGCAACGACACGGAGCTTGGCGGTTTTAAAGAAGTCATCTTTGCTGTGGAAGGTCGGGGAGCCTACAGTAAGCTCAAATTTGAAGGCGGCGTACACCGCGTTCAGCGCATTCCGAGCACCGAGTCAGGCGGACGGATTCACACTTCTGCCGCCACCGTAGCGGTTCTGCCGGAAGCGGAAGAAGTGGACATTCAGATCGCCCCGAACGATTTGCGCATTGACGTTTATCATGCCAGTGGTCATGGCGGACAAAGCGTTAATACGACCGACTCGGCCGTGCGGATTACGCATTTGCCTACCGGTTTGGTGGTTACTTGTCAGGACGAAAAATCACAGCTTAAGAATAAGGATAAGGCTCTTAAAATTCTGCGGGCGCGGATACTGGCTCAAAAACAGGAAGAGCAGGATGCCGAGACGATGCAAACACGTAGAAGTATGGTCGGTTCGGGGGATCGCAGCGAACGTATTCGCACTTATAATTTCCCCCAAAACAGGCTCACGGATCATCGCATTAACTTAACGCTCTATCAGTTGGATCGGATTATGGAAGGTGATCTCAATGAGGTCATCGATCCGTTACTAGCTGCTGATCAGGCTGAACGGCTGGGAAGTGCTGAACTGTGATGACATATGCAGCGCTGCTGAAATGGGCTGCCCATGAATTGAATGACGCAGGAATTGAAGGGGCACGCCGCGAGGCGGAGCTCCTTTTGGCATACACACTAGGAATCAGGCGTGAGGATCTTTACTTGAGGAACCCGCTGAGCGAAGTGCAGGCGGACGCGGCTGGGAAGGCTGGAGGGGCAGCGAGCGCGGACGCAGCGACTGCCACCGTCAGGTTTCAGGAAGTGGTTGCCAGGCGCGCGGCGCGGGAGCCGCTGGCCTACATTACTGGAGCTAAAGAATTTTATGGATTGACCTTCGCCGTTGATCAGCGGGTGCTGATTCCGCGTCCGGAGACAGAATTGCTGGTCGAGCTATGTCTGGAACATTTGGAGCGCCGCAGCGGGGGAAAATTGTCGTGTGAGCAGCATTCGTCTGCCGGCTGCGGTAGCCAGCGCGAGCAGTATTCGGTCGCCCATGCGCCCTTTGTGGTGGCCGACATTTGCACCGGCAGCGGAGCTGTTGGTATTGCGGTCGCTGTCAATCGGCCGGATGTCAGCGTCCTGGCCAGTGATATCAGCGCTGCCGCCCTTGAAGTAGCGGCCGGGAACGCGCAGCGGCATGGCGTCAGTGAACGGATCGTTTTTGCACAGGGGGATCTTTTCGCCCCCTGGAAGTCCTGGAAGTCCTGGAAGTCCTGGAAGTCCTGGAAGTCTTGGCAGTCCTCGCCGTCGCCGCCCAATGCGGGAGACGGAGACCGCCACCTCATGGACCGCGCCATAAATCACCCCACAAAGTGCGTCATGAACCGCATCGTGGATCATCCCATGGATGTGATCCTGTGCAATCCGCCCTATATTCCGCAGTATGAAATTGCAACCCTGCAGCCTGAAGTCAGGGATTATGAACCGCGACAAGCTTTAGAAGCTGGCGCAGATGGATTAGCTTTTTACCGGCGGCTCTTGTCGCAGGCGGGCACTTTTCTGAATCAAGATGGCCTGCTCTTAATGGAAATAGGTTATGGACAGCAAGATGCAGTATTGCGCATGGCGCACGAAAACGGGTGGAAGGCGTCAACCATTCCTGACCTCGCGGGAATAGCGCGCGTAGTTGCCGCCCAAAGAGTATAATATGGCATCGGTTCCTTTGACAAGAAATGTTTTTATCGATAAGATGGCGGAAAGATAGATAATAGCCAATATAATATTAGCGAAATAATCGAAAGTAAAAAGGAAGTTTTATGGTGATTGAGAACACAAGTGCTCGGAAACGTTGGGGACTCCCGAACCTGACACCGTCGCAGATACTGGTAATTGGATTCGCAGTTTTGATCTTTCTGGGGGCTGCTTTGCTGACGTTGCCAGCTGCCGTTGCAGATGGACAGAGTATCCGCTTTCTCGATGCTCTCTTCACCTCTACTTCGGCAACTTGCGTGACCGGGCTGATTGTGTTTGATACCGGCACCAAGTTTTCGCTGTTCGGGCAAATTGTCATTATTACCTTGATCCAGATCGGCGGACTGGGATTTATGACCTTTTCCACCCTGATAGCGCTAATCATCAGGAAGAAAATCGGTCTGCGGGCCAGAGTGGTAATGCAGGAAGCCTTTAATCTCTTTACTCCCAGCGGTGTGGTACGCCTGGCCGTAAAGATTCTGCTGATTACGGCGTTCTTTGAAGTTTCCGGGGCGATCATTCTCTCCTGGCGTTTTGCACAGTATCTGCCCCTTGGCACCGCAATATATTACGGCATCTTTCATTCCATATCCGCTTTCTGCAATGCCGGTTTTGATCTTCTGGGTAGAATTTTTGGGCCTTTTGCCAGCATCGTCCCGCTCAACCAGGACTTCTTTATCACCATGACGGTTTCGGTATTAGTCATCTTTGGCGGGCTTGGGTTTCCGGTAATCGCAAATGTGATGGCCAGCTGGGGCAAGAAACGGGAAAGGCTGGTATTGCACAGTCGCCTCGTGATCACAATGACCGTGCTGCTTCTCGTCATCGGTACCCTGCTAGTCTGGGCGATTGAATATGCGAACCCTGAGACGCTGGGGCCGCTGCCGGGATGGGCCAAAGTCACGAATGCCTTTTTCCATTCCATGACGACCCGTACGGCGGGGTATAACTCCGTCAATATCGGGGCCATGCACCAAGCCACGCTTTTCATCTCGACGGCGCTGATGTTTATTGGCGCTTCGCCCTGTTCGACTGGTGGCGGAGTGAAGACTTCGACCTTAGGCGTTTTGCTGGCCTCAGTGGTCAGCATAATTAAGGGCAAGCGTGATACGGAGATATTCAGGCGGCGCATTGCCACGGATGCCGTATTCAAGGCCATTGCAGTCATTTTTATGGCATTAAGCGTTGTGCTGCTGGTGACCTTAGTGCTTTCAATCACCGAAGCCGCGCCTTTCCTGAACCTTTTATTTGAAGCGATGTCCGCCTTCGGAACGGTCGGCCTGACCACCGGAATCACCCCTACGCTTAGCGACATCGGGCGGGTGTTGATTATTGCCCTGATGTATATCGGTCGCCTGGGACCTCTAACGCTGGCGGTGGCGATCGGTCAGCGGCATTATCCGCCCTCGCTGCATTATCCGGAAGAGCGAGTCATGATTGGCTGAACTAATAGCAAAGTGAGAATACTGGAGATGAAACTATGAAGCAGAATTTTGTGGTGATCGGACTGGGCCGTTTTGGATCCAGCGTGGCAAGGACACTCTTAGAGAAAGGCCATGAAGTATTGGCTATTGAAAAAGATGAGGCGCTGGTAAACTCTTATTCCCATGGATTTACACATTTGGTGCAGGCTGATACGACTGATATGAATGTTTTGAAATCCGTTGGTGTCCGCAACTGCGATGTAGCGGTAGTGGCGATTGGCAGCGATATTCAGGCCAGCATTATGACAACATTGAACCTGAAAGAATTGGGGATCGATTATATTGTCGCCAAGGCAATCAATTCGATGCATGGAAAGGTTCTTGAGAAAATTGGAGCAGATCGGGTGGTTTATCCCGAAATGGAAATGGGGGAGCGGATCGCCAATAGTCTGGTCTCCAAGTCGCTGCTCGATTACATTGAGCTGACACCAGAAGTAAGTATCCGAGAGATTTTGGTTGAGCGCGGTTTTGGCGAAAAAAGCCTGAGCGAACTGGGCTTGCGCGGCCGGTTTCATGTGACGATCGTTTTGATCAAAAGGAACGATGAGATCAGCATTACGCCCGGCGGTGACGCCTGTATTAAGGCGGGCGATGTGCTCTTTGTTATAGGAAGAAATGGGGACCTGGATCGCTTCGAGCAACAGGTATCTGGCTAAAAGGCGGGTGGACTGCATGGAAGTTAGAGTAGCAATGGCACAGATCAATGTCGTGACGGGAGATTTAAAAGGCAATGCCCTGCGCATTGTCAAAGCCATGGAACGGGCGCGCCAGGAAGGCGCGGATATTGTTGTCTTTCCTGAAAGAGCGCTGACTGGACATTGTGCCGGAGCACTACTCGAACAGCGTCACTTTATTGAAGATCAACGCCGTTATCTTTATGAAGATATTGCCGCGCGCGTACCGGCGAACCTCGCGATCGTAGTCGGTATTGTGCCGGAGCAGGAGCAGGGGACGGAGCCGGAGCAGGAGCAGGAGCCGGAGACGGGGTCGGCTTTGATAGACCAGACGGTCGTGATTCAGGGCGGCCGCGTTGTGGCATTATGCGCAAGCGGAGCAGGAAGCGCCCAAATCTGCGAGATCATGGTGCGCGGGCGCAATGTGCGTCTGGCACTCGTCCTCAATCAGAGCTGCTTTGCCTACGGACAACTGCAGGAGCGCCGGGAACGGTGCGCAGCACTAGCCCGCAAACATGGAATGCCGCTGGTTTTTCTTAATGCGGTGGGCATCGGGGACACTGTGAAGCAATTCCTCATTTTTGATGGCGGCAGTATGGCTATGGACAGCACTGGGAAACTGCTGGGCAACCTGGCGCGATTTACAGAAGACTTTGGCATTATTATACTCGATCTCGATCATGAGGCCGGCCCCGGGGACAAGGCAGCATTAGCGCCCGCATCAGCGTGTTCCAACGTCAACGTCTCTCCCGATAAATACGAGGAAATTTACGAAGCGCTGAAATTCGCGGCCCAGGAAGTATTCCGACTGAGTGGCATCAAAAAGGCACAGGTCCACCTGTCCGGAGGAGTCGACAGCGCAGTGGTCGGGGCGATTGCCGCCGATGCTTTCGGACGCGAAAGCACGGTCTTCATCACCAATCCTACGGCTGATAATTCGGAACATCTCAAAGATCTGGCGCATGAGATCGCTCGCAACCTGGGGATTCCGCTTTGGTCAAATCCAACCGGTCCCATTTATGAAGAGACTGTGCGCCAGCACATCGCAGCGTTTGGGGTCGAGCCCACTCCTGCCGGGCGTGCGTCCATTCAGGCCGTCACCCGCACGGTGCAGGGATTGGCCGCCAGTCATACCTTTAAAACAGGGATTTTGGCAGCTGGCAATCATACCGAAATCGTATTGGGCTGGGCCAGCTTTCATGATATCGGAAGCACGGGCGTAATGTCGTTGATCGGCGACCTTACCAAGCGTGAGGTCTTTGGGCTGGCCGACTATATAAATCGTAGATTCTCCTTTGCCTGCGGGAGCGAGAAGCCGGACAAGCCGATCCCGCGCATGCTCTTTGATCAGGATGAGGCGCATTTTGTTAAGCCAGCCGCTGAATTGGCCGACTCCAAGGAAGATCCGATTGATTACGATCTGATGAGCGGCATTTGTTCATTGTTAGGTAGACAACATATGGCTCCGGAGGAGATTATCAGGCAGTTTGCCGACCGTCGTTTGGATGCAGAACTGTTCCCTGAGACGGTTTACCAGAAGGCTGAAGTCTTTGCCGACGAGGTTTGGAGGGCGTTTCGCATGTCGCAACGGACAGTGTTTAAGTCCGGGCAGGCGGCTCCCATTCCGCTTGTCGCGCCCAGGCGTCCGGGGGTTTACGCTCAGACCTTGGGAACCATTATCAATCGTTATCTTGGCCGCTATGAGTCGCTTTAAGTAATTGGCATAATTTTGCCAAGCAATAATACCCTTAAAAGGAACAGGCAGTAAAGACCAGGTTTTCTGCCAAAATCCTGAAAAGGGGTATCAAAATGAGTTTTGCAAAACTGACTGCCGGCGGGAAGTTGACCTTGATTGCGGCTGGTGTCGCCTTTCTGTCTTTTTTTATGAATTGGTTCGATGTCGGATTTGCGATGCGTAATGGATTTTCCGCGGGAACGATCTTCTTTATTGTCTGCTACCTCTATCCGGTGATCGCCTTATTAACTGGTAAAAGAGTTAACCGCATTCTGGGAGCTGTCTGTGGCATCCTCGCCATAGCAGCTTCCGTGACTTATATCTCTTCCAACACCCTGGTTCTTTATGATACACCTTTGAGCCTCACTGGAGCTGGCACCTGGGTTTTCATGCTGACTGCGGTTATGCTAATTGTGGCTTCTGTGATGGGGGCCGGGCCACGGGAAGAGGAGTGACGCAACAATGGCGCAAGCGAAAGTGCTAGATGGCAAGGCCTCGCGTTCGGAGCCAGCGCGTAAGGAATCCCGGCGCTCACGTTCGCGACGGGCCCGTCAATTTTCAACAATTGCCCTGGCCGTGGCCGTGGCCGCAATTACCATTAGTCTGGTGTTTTTCCCCAAAGATGCATTTGAGGCTGCCGTGGAGGGCATGAAAGTCTTTTGGGAGATCGTCTTCCCATCGCTGCTGCCCTTCTTTGTGCTGTCTGAGATGCTGCTGGGATTAGGTGTGGTACACTTTCTGGGGGTTTTGCTGGAGCCCCTGATGCGTCCGCTGTTCAATGTTCCCGGTGTCGGGGCGTTTGCCTTATCGATGGGTCTGGCAGCCGGATACCCGATGGATGCGGTCATTACCTCCAAATTCAGACGCCAGAAAATGTGTACCCGGGTCGAAGGTGAGCGGCTACTGGCCTTTACCAATACGGCTGATCCGCTGTTTATGTTCGGAGCGGTCGCGGTCGGCATGTTTGGCCGTCCTGAACTGGGGGCCATCCTGGCGGGCGCGCATTATTTGTCCAGTTTTACGGTCGGCTTCATTTTTCGCTTTTATCGGCATAAGGAAAGCAGTCTGGACGCGCCGACTGCAAAGAGGGGTAATATTTTTATCCGGGCGTCACAGCAGTTGTTCAAAGCACGTCGCGAAGACGGCCGGTTATTCGGTCAGCTGCTATCAGATGCCGTTACGGAATCGATCAAAACACTTCTGATGATCTGCGGCTTCATCATGCTTTTTTCCGTAATGAACAAAGTATTGGCCGTTACAGGCGGGTTTAATATCATCAATTCAGTGCTCACTGGCTTGCTGCGGTTGGTCGGGTTTGAACCTACACTGGCATCGGGGCTGTTTCAGGGGCTGTTGGAAATTGATATCGGCACGGTGACGATTAGCAAAGCCATAGCGCCGCTCTGGCAGAAGCTGACGATCGCCAGCGCCGTAATTGCCTGGAGTGGGCTGTCAGTACATGGACAGGTGGCCAGTGTCATTAACGACACCGACATTCGCATGACACCTTACGTGGTGGCCCGCATTTTTCATTCTATAATCTCCGGATTATATACGGTGCTGATTCTGCTGCTGACCGGAGGTTCGCTGCCGGTAATGACCAATGCCGGGGCGGTGTTCCGCAGAGTGTTCGCTGCCGCCGGATTACAGACTGTCCCGCTCGTCGTGGAACGGTTTCTCCTGAACACGTTCCAGATGGCACTTTTTCTGGGCGGACTAATCGTGCTTTCATTGGCAGTCTATTTTCTAAGGCGCGTGCGGGTGGTGTGGCTGCGCGTCAAGAAATAGCGGGAAGACGCGTCCCGCTCATGCAAAAGGAAGCTCCAAATGATTAGGCAGCGGTTGGTTATTCCAGCCTCTGCCCATCTCTATCTTCAGGTGACCCTTCATTTTGTCGCTATGGTAATCGGAACCGGCGGTGGCGAACAGCTGATGCTTGAGGCACAATTCCAGCAAGAAGGCGGTCTGCTGCGGATCATGCTCGGGGTAATAGACTTCCAGCCCTGCCAGTCCCATGCTTTTCAGGTCAGCTACCTCAGCGGCCACTTTGGCGGTATCAGTTTCGTTGTGCATGGGATGGGCCCAGACGGGGTAGCCGCCAGCCTCTCTAATCGCCGTAATGGCCTTCTCTGCTGGCAGGCGCTCCCGATCCACATAACAAGGTTGCCCTTTGCCAAGGTACCTATCGAAAGCCTCCGCGGCGTCCTGCACATACCCTTTGGCCACCATGAGCTGCGCAAAATGCGGTCGGCCGATCAGTTCTTTCTTGGCGAACTGCAACAGTTCGTCACGGGTAATGATCATCCCGTGGGCGCGTAAACGCTCGGCGATTTTCTGATTGCGCACCACGCGCTGATCCCGACTCCACTGCGCTTTCTGAGCAATGAATGGATGTTCAGGCTCAAAGCTATACCCTAATAAGTGCTTGGCCTTGCCATTACCCTTACCATTGCTCAGATCCACGCTGAACTCAATGCCGGAAATGACTTTGACGCCACAAGACTTTCCGGCGGCGATGGCTTCAGGTACTCCTCCGATCGTATCGTGATCGGTAATCGCAATGAGCGCAAGACCCTTTTGCGATGCGGCGGCCACAATTTCTGCAGGACTATATTCCCCGTCACTATAGTGAGTATGCAGGTGTAAGTCTGGCATTTGAAGGCCTCCTCTGCAGGATATTCGCGAAAAAAGGAGTAATTTTGCTAAGGAGAAGGAGTGTGTTTGAGTTTCCTTCGTTTCGCGGTACAGATTTCCTTTAAAAAAGCCCAATTTCAAATCAAGATCAGTCATACGGAGGTTTACAACAATGGCTAAGGTTTTGAAAGCAAAAAATATGGCGCAGTGCATTGGATGTTATTCCTGTATGTTGGCCTGTGCCCGCCTGGTGCATAAAAGCTTGTCCGTGCGTAAGAGCGCCATTCAAATCCGCACACGCGGCGGGTTGCAGAGCCGCTTGGCCGCTGTTACTTGTACAGCGTGCCGTCAGCCGTCCTGTGCAGCAGCTTGTCGCTTTGAAGCGCTCACCCCGCGCAAAGGTGGCGGCGTCACTTTTCATAAAGACCTATGTATTGGCTGCGGATTATGTGTCCAGGCTTGCACAGCCCGCGCGATCACCATGGATGAGGATACCAACTGGCCTATCGTGTGCAAGCATTGCGGCATTTGTGCGCGCTATTGCCCTCACCAACTGTTGTCGCTGGAGGAGGCTGAAACCGAATGACACGGGACGTCAAAGTGCTCTATATTGACCTGACGACCGGCAAAATGAGTCGGAAGTTACGGCCGGATCTCGCTGAATATCTTGGCGGTGCAGGCATTGCCACCAAGCTGCTACAGGAGGAAATCCTTCCTCAGGAGGATGCTCTGGATCCGCGGCAACCGATCATCCTGGCTACCGGGCCGCTGGCCATGATCTACCCTTCCGTTACCAAAACGGTGGCGATGTTCAAATCACCACTTACTGGCGAACTCGGGGAAAGTCATGCGGGCATGCGTCTGGCGATGGCGATGCGTCTGGCAGGCGTGGATGCAATTGTCATCACCGGCAAAAGCGAAAGCCCTTGTTATCTTTCGATCAGTGATCAATTTGTCGGGATCAAAAACGCCGAACCGCTCTGGGGCTTTTCAGTCGAAGAAGTCGGGCGTTCGCTGCGGGAATTGGAGCCCGGTAGCGGGCATCGCTCCTGTATCAGGATCGGTCCAGCTGGCGAAAAACAGGTCAGCTTCGCGTGCGTCAATGTTGACACTTTCCGCCATTTTGGCCGACTGGGGCTAGGTGCGGTTTTCGGATCGAAAATGCTGAAAGCCATCGTGATTACCGGTGCCCACGATGAATTGGTCGGGGATCGCCCGAAATATAATGCGATTTATCAGGAACTATACGAGAAGTGCGTGCGCACCGGGGCCATGGAGAAATATCATGAACTCGGCACGCCGGTTAATATCAAGCCCTTAAGCGCGATGGGCGGGTTGCCGACCCTCAATCTGCAGACCGGCACTTTTGATCAGGCGGATGCTATCAGCGGCGAGGCCTTTGCCGAAGAAAAGCTGATCCGCAAAATTGCCTGTCCCGGCTGCCCGGTGGGCTGTATCCATGTGGCTTTATCACGGCGTTTCTTCGGAGAAGGTTATGAAGTTGAATCAGCTACCGTATCATATGATTATGAGCTAATTTTTGCGCTGGGATCATTCATTGGCATCAGTGACAAAGACGCCATCCTGCGGCTGATCGAAGACGTGGAGCTGTACGGAATGGACGCCATTAGCAGCGGGATTATTCTGGGATGGGTCACCGAGGCCTATGAAAAAGGCCTCATCAGCGAGGAAGTTCTTGGTACCAAGGTGGCTTTTGGCGCAGTCGAAGGCTATCGCACGGTACTTCGGAACCTGGTCCGGCAGCCGAATCAGTTCTATCGTGATCTGGCGCGCGGATTGGCTTATGCGGTTAAAATCTATGGTGGTGCCGATTTTGCAGCTGTGCTGGGTGGCAACGAAATGCCGGGTTATCATACAGGTTATGGTTCGGTGGTCGGTTTTACAGTGGCGGCGCGCCATTCGCACCTGGATAACGCCGGTTATTCTTATGATCAAAGTAATGTGGGCCCGGTGGATATTGAAAAACTGACTGACTATCTGATTGAAGAAGAACAGATTCGGTGTGCGCTCAATTCGTTGGTGGTCTGCCTGTTTGCCAGGAAGGTCTATGATTTGGAAACTACCGCGCGTGCCCTCGATGCCGCGGGGATTCCGATGACAGTTGAGGATTTGGAGGCTCTGGGGCGTAGGATCTTTATCCTGAAGCTGCAGATCCGGCAGTCCATGGGTTTTGATCTCCGGCAGATGACTATTCCGAAACGGTTTTTTGAGACCCCTACGTTGAACGGGAAATTAGATCGCGCCACCGCAGATCGCATCATGGAACGCTATCTTGAGAAGGTTGAGCAGCTGGTTGTTAATCCTGCTAATTAGGATGGGTGTTCTAGTCTCAATAAGAGATGGAGTATTTTCAGCTGCCCAAGCGGCAGCTTTTTTGTTTGGTTTCGGCCGAACCGGTTGGCGGCAACTTCGCTAACGTAACAGCCAATGCTACTTTTACCTCTGCCTGTCCGGCAGTTCTTAATCAACAACCTTGGACATACAAAATAGCAAGACTTAGTAGTGGGGAAGGAGGCTTTTCCATGAATAGGCAATTTGGAAGTAGTCAGCCCGGAAACAATACACCCGGGAACACTCAGCCCGGAAGCGTTCAGTCTGGAAATATGCAACTCGGCAATATACAATCCGGGAACCTCGATGTCATTGGCAGAGCGCAGGGACTGCAGATTAGACTGAAAAAAGTTGGGGCATTTTTCACACAGGAAATCGTCTATCCCGGCGAGACTGAGCCGCTCGTTGGGGGCGATGAGCAAGATATTCATGTAATTGTAGATGGCAGAGAGATTCGTTCCGCTTTTACTTATGCGGGGGTTTCCCAAAAACCACAAGGCTCGTTATATTTGCAGGCTGTTTTGGAGCACGCGGATTTCTCAGTCGAAACCAATTTCAAATTGTCGGTGCGCAACGGATTTCTGGACGTAGAAACCACTTTCATGGCTCATAAACCGCTGGTGTTGTCCACCATTGAAAACAACTACCGCTTTTTCGGGGCGGCGGGCGTGTCGAGCGCGGTGGACGCAGTGGGTGCCTCAGTGGGCGCGGGCGATGGGGGCGAAGCGGGTAGCCCAGTACCGCCAATGATGGATGCCAAATACGCATGGTTACCCCACCTCAAAAAAGAGACCAGACACGTAGCGGGCCAGCATTCTTTTCGTTCGCCATGCGCTTATCTCCAGCAGGGTGCAGACGTTTTCGCGGTCATTCCGTCCTTGACAGCTCTACGGGAGTCATGGAAGAACAACTGGGGGCTGCCGGCGGTATTGGACTATGTAGAGCCTAATCGCTTAAGATTAGGTCTAGCGACGCACGCTGCGTCCTATCAGCCCGGCGAGAACCTGTATTTTAGCCGTCAGCCCCAGTCAGCCAAAGAAAACGCCAACGGTTGCGGCGGCCTCACTCTGAACCAAGGCGAAAAGGTCAGTTATCGGTTCAGCCTGATGCTGCGCAAAGATAGCAGTGGCGGTGCCGGTGCCGGTGCCGGTAATGCTCAGCGGGAGATCGTGCGTTTCATTTGGGAGAAGTATGGCGTACAGTTATTGGATGAGGCGTGGCATCAGTACTTGCGGTTTGACGATTGTGCGCGCTATGCCTACGACGCTCTGTTTGATCGCTACCATGCCTGGCGTGCCTTTTCACTGCACGGCAAAGACTGTGGCGGCACAGTGGCATTGATCACACGTAAGTATGAGGGAGCTTTCCAAAATGAGAAGGACACCAAGTTCGCGGGCGAGATTCCCTGGAAACAATATCTGCTGGACCGGCATGCGCGTAACAGATTGGAACTGGCTGCCAAATGGCTGTTTGAAGGTACTCTGGAGAGAGTTTACTTCGATGCGCGCCATAACAACATCCGGACCGCGTGTGGTTTAGCCTACTTCGGGGCCCGGTGGCAGGATCAAAGGCTACTGGATGCGGCGCGCCGCACGGTCAACCTATATCTGGCGGCCCCGGAAACAGCAGATGGAATGCGGCCGGCCGTGTTTTCAATCGGTTCCCGGCCGGGGTGGCTGAACGGTGCTGATGGCTGGGCAACCAGCGAAGCGTTTGGTGTGGCCGACCTGGCGGATACAGGTTATTGGCTGCTGCAGTACGGCATGTTAGGCGGTGAGGGTGCCGCGCCATCCGCTGATCAGGTGTTGACAGTCTGTGGTAAAATCGCGGAAAGCATCTTAAAAAAGCAAACCGATGCGGGTTTTTATCGTCGCTATTTCCCAGGAAGCACTGCCGAACGCCCCTTGGATAGTGCCTCCGAAGACATGAGCACACTGGAGCAAAGATGGTTTTCTGTAAACGCTACTGCAGCTGCCGGCCGGTTTATGGCCGCCATGGCGCAGGTGACAGGCGACCAGCATCTTCTGGCTGGTGCCATGAAAACAGCGCGTTTCATCGCCGATCAGGTGCTGCCGGAACATAACTGGAGCGGCCAAAGTACACCCATAGATTATTATGGTGGGCTTAAGCGTCAGAATTGCAGCGTCATTTATCTGGCAGCCGACTTATTCCGGATTATCGCGCAGATCACTGGGGAAAAAGGCTGGCTTGATTCAGGTATCGCCATCCTGGATGATTTGTTGCTTTATCAGCAATTATGGACACCGTCGTATTTGCTGGTGGACGGAACAGGCGGGTTTGGGGCAAGCAACAGTGAAGGCGTCTGGAACAGTCCGATCCAGGCCCCGATTGCGCTGCTGTTGATGGATTGGTATGAGCTTAGCGGCGAGAAAGAGTATTTTGATCGTGGTGTCCTCGCGTTGCGTGCTTCCTATGCCACCATGCTGGTGCCGGAAAACAAGCGGCTGGACGATGAAATACACTGCCAGTTCGGTGCAGTCGATTATGGCATTATTGTTGACAACTACGCCTATGCAGGCAAGGACACTGGATTTGGCATACGGGTCAATCCCGGATGGGGCTGCGGGACAGCCTGCGCTGTGACCGCCTTGGTGCAAAAACACTATGGCGATGTCTACATCGATATTTCCCGGCAAAAAGCTTTTGGCATTAATGGTTGCCGCGTCAAAGAAGCACGCATTAGTTCAGCCCGAGTGGCGCTGACGCTCGAAACCATGCCGGATTACCCGGAACCAAAACATAACAGCAGACTGGAACCGGGTTTAACAGATGCGCTAATCCTAAAGTTCCGTATTGGCAGTGAGGCTGGCGGAGAAATGACACAGGTCTCAGTCAACGGGGAGCGGCTGGGTTATTATAGTGCCGCTCAGCTGAAGGAAGGAATTAGCTGGGATTGGCGCAGGCACCAGAGTGCTCTGGCTGAGGCGGCGCAGAAATTGAATGTAGAGAGAGTCTTTGTTGGCGTGCAGGAAGTGGAATTAGGCGGCGTTATTGAAGATCACGGCAACGACGATATCCCCGATGTAAAGGTTGATGAATATGCAGACATGGAATTCAACGAATATGCCGCTGAGGGAGTCGATGATCAGCACGAGTACCAACCCGAAGTTCAGCACGAGGATCAACCCGATGATCAAGCGGAGACTCAAGCCGATGATCACGCGGAGACTCAACCCGATGATCAAGCGGAGACTCAAGCCGATGAACCGGCCGTCGAGAGTCTTGACGAGTGCTCAACTGAAGTTAGCGACATACCCGCTAATCCGGAGGAGCCGGATCAGGACCAGTAACCCCCCAGGGGTCAGAGATCATTCAAAGAGCGGTGGGAGACACATCCCGCCGCTCTTTTATATGATCAGCGTGCCCAGAGAAGCAAAGCGCTGGCGACATCAAACAACGGCACGGATTTTGCTTAATTAACCATTGCTAATCGCTGCACGGATTAGGGAGGTGTTTCAAAGATGATTAGGGCCTATTGGAAGCTTGCGAAGACTTCTTTTAAAAGACAGATGATTTATCGGGCCGCCAATCTGGCTGGCATCGCCACCAATCTTTGCTGGGGTTTTTTCAGAGCCTATCTGTTATTGGCGGTCTTGGAGGCCAGCCCGGGAGTGGGCGGCTATGATCATGACAGCATCATTATTTATACGGGGTTTTCCCAAGCCTTGACCGCGCCCTTGAAGGTTTTCGGATGGTGGGACTTGCTGCGCACGATTAAGAGCGGCGAAATAATCTCCGACTTCTGCAAACCGATCGATTTTTATGGCATGTGGTATGCGCGGGATTGCGGGCATGCTGTTTACCAGTTGGTAGCGCGGGGGTTGCCTCTGATGCTGCTTTTTCTGGCGATTTTCAGGATACCGCTCCGGTTGAGCGCCTCGATGGGGCTGGCATTCCTGATTAGCATGACGCTCGCGCTACAGATCAGCTTCTCCTGGCGCATGATCTATAACGCGATGGCTTTTTGGACACTGGATGCTAAAGGGGTTGCCGCCATGGCCAACATTGTCAGCCTGTTTTTGATGGGCTTCATAATACCGGTAGGCTTTTTCCCGCCATGGTTGCAGCAAGCTGTCCAGTTGACCCCTTTCCCGGCGATGTTCGATATCCCACTGGCCATTTTGATGGACGTGCCTGGAACGGAAGTTTTGCTGCTCCTGAGCAGACAGGTGTTCTGGATGTTGATTTTGATCATTGCGGCGCGGTGCCTGTTGCACATTGGTACGAAGAAAGTGGTGATCCAGGGTGGTTAAGCTGTATTTCATCTTAATAAACGCCAGGATACGTTGCCAAATGCAATATCGCGTTTCTTTCCTATTTGATTTGCTGGCCAACTTGCTCAGTTCATTTACGGATCTGGCAGCCATGATAATCATCTTCACCCATACGCCAGCTCTCAAAGGATGGACTTTGGCGGAAACGGCCTTCCTATTCGGACTGACTAATACGTCCTTTGCGTTGGCAGAAATGATTGGCGGCGGGTTCGACGTCTTCCAGCTCCTGATCAGGGAGGGCAAATTTGATCAGATGCTGGTGCGGCCGCTGGGTCATTTCTTTCAGGTGATGACCAGCGAGTTTGTGCTGCGCCGCTTCGGCAGGCTGACGCAGGGGTTGGCAATCATAGTGGTGGCATTACATCAGATTTTGGCATCAGGAACTGCGGCCATAGTGGTGCTCTTATTATTGCCAGTGATTGCCGGCGGGACACTTTTCTATATGGCGCTCTTTATCACGCAGGCTACGACCGCCATCTGGACCGTGGAAGGCCTGGAAGTGTTCAATATCATCACATATGGAGGCAACGAAGTGCTGAGTCATCCGCTCGATGTGTTTCATCCGGTGCTGCGCCGGTTTTTCACTTACATTCTGCCAATGGCGTTCATCAACTACATTCCCGTGGCAGCGATCATTGGCAAGCCGCTGACAGCGGCCGGAGTGCCACCGTGGACCGCCTGGTTTTCCCCGTTGTTCGGATTGGGGGCATTCCTGCTGGCGCGCCGGTTTTGGGCTTTTGGGGTGAGGCATTATCAGAGCACGGGATCCTGAATAATCACAACTATTGCACAATGGAGATTGGAGGTCGTAATCAATGATTGTCGCCAAAGACCTGGTCAAAGAGTTTAAAATATATCAACATCACCGTGGCGCTTTCGGGGCAATACGTAATATGTTCAGCACTAAACACACGATTGTCAGAGCAGTCGATCAGATTAGCTTTCAAATCGCGGCTGGCGAACTTGTGGGCTACCTTGGACCGAATGGGGCAGGCAAGTCCACGACCATCAAAATGCTGACCGGTATTCTGGTGCCCACTTCCGGAGAGCTGACAATCGGGGGCATTGTGCCCTGGCGCGAGCGCGTCAAACATGTGCGCCGCATGGGCGTGGTTTTCGGGCAGCGCACTACCTTATGGTGGGACCTACCAGTTATCGAAACAATGGAATTGCTGAGACACATTTATAAAATCCCGGAACGGCAATATCGACGCAACATGGACATGTTTGCGGATCTTTTGGGACTGTCTGAGTTTCTGAACATCCCGGTGCGCAGTCTGTCGCTCGGGCAACGCATGCGGGCGGACTTGGCGGCTGCCTTTTTGCATGATCCGGAAATTGTTTTTCTGGATGAACCGACTATTGGGCTGGACGTGCTGGCCAAAGAGCGCATCCGCCAATTCATCGTCACCATCAATAGCGAGAAAAAGACCACCGTCATCTTGACCACTCATGATCTGGGCGATGTAGCCAAACTCTGCCGCCGGGTCATGATGATCGACCGTGGGAAAGTGCTTTTTGACGGGGCTTTGGCTGAGCTGGTCAGCCGCTTTGGCGGGGAACGCCGGTTGATTGTAGATTTCGCTGAAGAATATGATGATCTGAGTATTGCTGGGGCCAGGATCGTTGCCAAAGAAGGCCGGAAAGTAACCTATGCGTTTCACTCCAATGGCAATGGGGTAGCGCCGTTAATTGAAAACCTGTCACGTAATTACAAATGGGCGGACATCAGCCTGCAGGATCCGGATGTGGAAACCACCATCAGACATATCTATGAGCAATGGGAAGGTGACCACAGTAGCGAATATTGCTAGTTTATCCGGAAACCCGAATGATATCATGCAGGACGGCGCAAATTGGTAAAGAATAAGTAATAGCAGGGGGGAAGACATCTTGAAGCAAGAGGAAACCACCACCTTGGTCCTTGACGTAAAGGATCCGCAAAACCGCAAGGAGGCGATCGCCACGGCGGCTGCCATCCTGCAAAAAGGCGGATTAGTAGCATTTCCGACTGAAACGGTTTATGGCCTTGGTGCTAACGCGCTCAACGAAAAGGCGGTCAAATCGATTTTTGCGGCGAAAGGCCGCCCGGCAGACAACCCGCTGATTGTGCATATCAGTGATCGGGAAGAGGTATTACCGCTGGTGAGCAGCTTTTCAATGACCGCCCGCCTGCTGGCAGAGAAGTTTTGGCCTGGTCCGCTGACCATGGTGCTGCCAGTGAGTGATGCCGTGCCTAAGATCGTGACGGCCGGGCTCGACACAGTCGGAATCAGGTTGCCTGCCAATGATTATGCCCGGGAATTGATCAGTGCGGCCGGCGTACCAGTGGCTGCTCCGAGCGCCAATGTCTCTGGCAGTCCCAGTCCCACCAGTGCTGAGCATGTTTATCATGATCTGGCAGGCAAGATCGATCTCATCTTGGACGGTGGATCGTGCGAAGTCGGAGTGGAGTCAACCGTACTGGATCTGGTTGGGCCGGTTCCGGTGGTGTTAAGACCAGGCGGTACTCCCGCCGAAGATTTGCTGTGCTATCTGCCCGATTTGGTCGTCCCAGGGCTGGATGTTGCCGAAGTTGAGGGAATACCTCGCGCCCCGGGAATGAAGTACCGCCATTATGCCCCGCAAGCCAGGCTGCTGCTTGTCGCAGGCGCGCCCGAGAAGGTGGCGGCTACCATCCGTAAGGAAATCGCTTCTTGGCAGGCGCGTGGCAGCAAAGTTGCGGTGCTGGCCAGTAGAGAGAACGCGGCCGGATATAAGGCGGACGTTGTTGTTGTACTCGGTGGGCGGGAACGGCCTCAGGAAGCCGCGCAACATCTGTTTGCCGCCCTCAGAGAACTGGATGACAGCGGGGCTGATATTATCCTAGCTGAAAGCACAGATCAGTCTGGTTTGGGCTATGCTGTCATGAATCGGCTTTGGAAGGCCTCCGGCGGCGATATTATTCAGGCCCGGTGAATTTGGTAAATTTAGTGAAATTAGGATTTGATCCAAAGCGGGCAGGAAAAAAAGAGAGTAAAGAGAAAAATTAACCTGTGGTTGCTCGGTTCTAGCAGGAGGTTCCCAGAAGATGATCAGACGGATTTTATTTGTTTGCAGTGGAAACACTTGCCGTAGCCCGATGGCGGAAGTCTTACTGCGCAAAAAGCTGGCCCGGCATGCTTCGGAATGGGCGAAAGATACGGTGGTGACCTCAGCCGGAGTTTCAGCCATTTCAGGATCATCGGCTTCTGAGAATGCTACCGCCGCAATGAAACATAAGGATCTTGATTTATCAGAACATCAATCAAAGTTGCTGGAGGCTGCCGATATTATTAACGCCGATCTTGTGATTACCATGACTCGTAATCATAAGAAAGCCGTTTTGGCGCTGGTCCCCCAAGCGTTGCATAAAGTCTATACCCTGGCGGAGCTGACGGCGCTGGCGGAGCTGGCGCACGCCAAGCCGGAGCAAGCGAAAAAGTACCGCGATATGATTCAAGAAGTAGCCCAGAAGACTATGGAACTGACATTGCTGCTGGATCAACTACTAGGAAACCCGCCGGACATTGAAGATCCCTTCGGCGGCGATCTTGCCGAATATGAAGAATGCGCGCGCTCCATTTCCGGACATCTAGACACTTTGCTGCAATACTTGGATCAATCGCAAAATCAGTCGCAAGATCAATCTCAGGATCCACCTCAGGAGAGTTCGCATTCGCGCGATCAATCTGCGGAGGATTAGTCCAGGCAACAATAGCAAGTGAAGGGTGGTGTTTGCCGTGCGTGTGGCAATTGGAAGCGATCACGCCGGTTTTCTCCTAAAGGAAGAAGTCAAAGCATACTTAGTCAAATCGGGGATTGAAGTTGAGGATTTCGGAACTTATTCACGAGAGTCTTGTGACTACCCGATGATCGCCCAGCCAGTCGCAGAGGCCGTTGCTGACGGGCGCTTCAAATTTGGCATTCTGGTTTGCGGCACTGGCATTGGTGTCTCAATGACCGCCAATAAGGTCAGCGGGATTCGAGCGGCTCTGTGCCACGACACTTTTTCGGCCAGGATGACACGCATGCACAATGATGCTAATGTCCTGACGTTTGGGGCGCGGGTGATTGGCTCCGGACTGGCGCTGGACATTGTAGATGTTTTTCTAAAAACTGATTTTGAAGGCGGACGCCACAGCAAGCGCGTTGATCAGATCAACCGCTTGGATCATGGTCACTGCCAGTGCGAAAAATAAAGGGCGCGGCGCGCAGGTAGGACGGCACGCGCATTTTGGGAGGAATCTGTATTGGCGGTTCATGTGATTGATCATCCTTTAATTCAGCACAAGCTGACATACATCCGGGATGAAAACACTAGCTCCAAAGATTTTCGGGATTTGATCGAGGAAGTCGCCTCTTTAATGGCTTATGAAGTCACAAGGGACATGCCGCTGGAAGAGACGGAAGTCCAGACACCGGTGGCCAAGGCTACTACCAAAGTCCTCGCTGGCAGGAAAATTGGCATTATCCCCATCCTGCGGGCAGGCCTGGGGATGGCCTCCGGAATTTTGCGGCTGATTCCCGTGGCGAAAGTCGGGCATATCGGCGTATACCGGGATCCGGAGACCCTGCAGCCGGTGGAGTATTACTGCAAGCTGCCGTCTGATTTGGCAGAACGCGACCTGATTCTGGTCGATCCAATGCTTGCTACCGGCGGTTCGGCGGTGGCCAGCATCGGATTCCTCAAAGAGCATGGTGCCCGCAACATAAAATTTATGTGCCTGATTGCGGCTCCGGAAGGAATTGCCAGGGTGCAGAGCGAACATCCTGAAATTGACATTTTCACCGCCGCGATCGACGGCCATCTCAATTCACATGGTTATATTATTCCGGGATTGGGAGATGCCGGTGATCGGCTGTTTGGGACCAAATAGACTGCTTTGATTTGAGAGGTTTGGGTGATGACGCGATGACCGATGCACCCCGTCCATCCTGGGATGCCTATTTTATGGAACTTACTGATGTGGTCGCCAAGCGATCCACTTGTCTGCGACGCCATATCGGGGCGGTGATTGTCCGGGACAAGCGTATTCTGACGACCGGTTACAATGGCGCACCTGCGGGCGTCAAGCATTGTTCCGAAGCCGGGTGTCTGAGGGAGCAGCGTCATATTCCCTCAGGTGAGCGTCATGAACTTTGCCGGGCGATTCATGCCGAGCAGAACGCGATCATTCAAGGCGCGTTGCACGGCATCGGACTTGGCGGCAGCACACTCTATTGTACCAACCATCCGTGCGTGCTCTGTGCCAAGATGCTGATCAATGCCGGGATAAAGAAAGTAGTCTACCGGTGTGATTATCCTGATCTACTTAGTGCCGAATTGCTTCAGGAAGCTGGGGTCGATGTAGTGCAGTTCATCCCGGAAAAATCCGACCAGGGGTGAAAAAAGATGGTATTGTATGTGGGGCTGGCTGCGGCTGCTTTTTTAATAACTCTGGTGCTGACACCGCTGGCGCGGAGAATCGGTATGGCTCTGAATATGGTCGATCACCCCGGTGGACGGCATATTAACAAGTACGCGACGCCCCGCAGTGGAGGTTTGGCGATTTTTGTGGCATTTATCGCTGTTTTTTTGTACAGCGCTCCGGACGGTCCTGCCAAGATAGGTATTGTTCTTGGCGCGATCGTCATTTTTATACTCGGTTTTCTAGATGATTTATACGGATTGAGTGCCCCGGTAAAACTGGTCGTGCAAATTGCGGTGGCGCTGATTGTGACCTCTTTTGGCGTACGTATTCGGTGCATTTCGCATCCGCCAGGCGGGTTTTCTGAGATTAGGGCGGTTTGGGGGATACCCCTTACGGTACTCTGGATGGTTGCCATGATGAATATGATCAACCTGATCGACGGTTTGGACGGGCTAGCGGGTGGAGTCACAGCAATCGCCAGCAGTACATTGTTTTTCATTGCCATTATGAAAGGACAATTCTTGGCTGCCATTATGTGCAGCATTTTGGTCGGCTCAACATTGGCGTTTTTGGTGTTTAATTTTCATCCAGCCAAGGTTTTTATGGGGGATGGCGGTGCGCTGCTGCTCGGATACATATTAGGCGTCATTTCAGTGCAGGGAGCCCTGAAAGCAGCCACGGCCGTGACGCTGGTTATTCCGGTGCTGGCGCTGGGGGTGCCGTTCTTCGATACCCTGCTGGCGATCGTACGGCGGGTCAGGGCGGGACAACCCATTATGGCGGCGGACCGTGGCCATTTGCATCATAAAATGATGGATCTGGGGCTGACGCAGCGCCAGACAGTCTTGATCCTCTATATGATCAGTGCGGTATTGGGCGGGGCAGCTTTGATTGCGACAATCAGCGATGTTCCGGTGAGCGCGTTCTTCCTGGTGGCTTTTTTGGGCACCGGGGTCTATGGCGGTTATAGGTTTGGTGTAATCGAGCGCGAAAACGGGCATGGGCCTGGCTCAGGCCATACGCGTGGGTGAGATAACTGATCGGGAATGTGGAGACGGGGGGACGGTTCATCTGTCTCGCCCGAAATAAGCGACCCGAGTCGAGGCGAGACGGATGAACCGTCCCACCCGTCTTTGAGACGGATGAACCGCCCCCCGTCTTTCCCCGGCCCACTGCCTTTCTCTATAGGCATACAAACAGACATCCAGAGCATACAGATACCAAAGGTCTATCCAGGAATACCGCATCAGGACGATGCGGAAATTAGCCTGGGATGGCGCTTAGCGAAGGGGTCTGATTGAAAATGCACTTCCGGCTGCTTTATCTCGCTCCCATTTGCTCCGTAATCGCACTGCTCTATGCCACAGCCCTAATCTTCTTCATCAAGCGAATGCCTGAGGGAAACAGCAAAATGCAGGCCATTGCGGCGGCAATCCGAAAGGGGGCGAAGGCGTATCTGGCCCGCCAGTACCAAGGGGTTGCTTTATTTTTCGCCATCATGTTCGTCATCCTGATCTTGCTCTCCATAATGAAATATATCCCGGTGGTCGTCCCCTTTGCATTTTTGTCAGGGGGATTTTTTTCTGCCGCGGCCGGGCTGATCGGGATGCTGGTGGCGACCGACGCCAATGTCCGCACGGCGGAAGCAGCGCGCAAAAGTCTGGGGACTGGCCTCAAGGTGGCGTTCAGCAGCGGCGCGGTTATGGGATTGGTAGTAGTGGGCTTGGGACTGCTCGACCTTAGTCTTTGGTATCTTGGCCTGGACTGGCATTTTTTGCGGAAAGGTGTGGCGGAAGCTGAACGCATCGCCATCATCACCAGTACTATGTTGAACTTCGGGATGGGTGCCAGTTCCATGGCACTGTTCGCGCGGGTAGGCGGCGGAATTTTCACCAAGGCTGCTGACGTGGGGGCAGATCTGGTCGGGAAAGTTGAAAACGGCATACCGGAAGATGATCCGCGTAATCCGGCAGTGATTGCTGATAACGTGGGAGACAACGTCGGGGACGTGGCCGGCATGGGAGCCGACTTATATGAATCCTATGTCGGATCAATCGTGGCCACCTGTGCCCTCGGTGTCGCGGCGGGGCACGGTCTGGCGGGGGTGCAGGTACCGATGGTTATGGCTGCTTTGGGAGTAATCGCGTCTGTCATCGGAACACTGTTTGTCCGCTCTGGAGAAAATGCGAAACAATCGGGGCTTCTTTTTGCCTTGCGGCGCGGGGTGTTTATCAGCGCTGGTTTAATAGCAGTGGCATCCTACTTTCTGGTCCGCGAAGTATTGGGGCCGGATCAATTGGGGGTCTACTGGTCCGTGCTGGCGGGCTTGATGGCTGGCCTGATCATCGGGGTGGCCACCGAGTATTTTACTTCAGATATTTATAGGCCAACGAAGTCGCTATGCGGTTATTCCATCACCGGGCCTGCAACCGTTATCATTGGCGGCCTTTCGATCGGGATGTTCTCAACAGTCATCCCGGTTGTGGTAGTTGTCCTGACGGTCTTGGTCAGCTTCTACCTGTCCGGTGGAGCATCCAACTTCAGTGCCGGGCTTTATGGAATCGCCATTTCCGCGGTTGGCATGCTGTCGACGCTCGGAATTACACTGGCTACGGACGCTTATGGCCCGGTGGCAGATAACGCGGGCGGCATCGCTCAGATGGCGGGGCTGCCGGAAGAAGTGCGCACCCGCACGGATGCCCTGGATGCGCTGGGCAATACGACCGCTGCCACCGGCAAGGGTTTTGCTATCGGTTCGGCGGCGCTGACCGCTCTGGCACTCATTGCCGCTTATCGTGAACAAGTATTGAACATTGCCGGCAAGCTTGGACTAAACTTGGTTTTTGAGTTAAGTATTATGAACCCGCAAGTACTGGCGGGGCTCTTTATCGGTGCCATGCTTCCATTTGCCTTTTCGTCGCTTGCGATAAATGCTGTCGGACGGGCAGCAAATAAAATTGTAGCCGAAGTGCGCCGTCAGTTTCAGACCATCATTGGGCTACAAGAGGGTAAGGCTGAACCGGATTACGCCCAATGCATTTCAATTTGTACGCACGCGGCCCAGCTTGAGATGATTTGCCCCACAATGCTGGCGATTGTCGCACCGATCGCGGTTGGGCTATTGATGGGCGTAAATGCAGTTGCCGGTATGCTGGCTGGCGCAACGGTCACCGGTTTTGTACTAGCCATTATGATGGCCAATTCGGGCGGTTCATGGGATAATGCCAAGAAACACATAGAGTGTGAACCCGGAGGGAAAGGTACTTATAGTCATAAGGCGGCCGTCGTTGGCGATACAGTCGGGGATCCGCTTAAGGATACCGCCGGACCCTCTTTAAATATCTTGATCAAGCTTATATCAATGGTTTCGCTGGTGTTTGCTTCTTTTATCATCAAGAATTCTTTATTTTAAGAGGGACACAAGGGGACGGTTCTTCTGTGTCACTGATGGCCATGTTCTAAATGACACAGAAGAACCGTCCCTTTGTGTCAAAAGAACCGTCCCCTTGTGCGAATTTCAGGAGGGATTTCTAATTTTTCGGAGAATGAAAAATAAGATGTGCCATTTTAGAATCAGGTATTCGATACACCGGGGGTGGCAATTTGGTACGGGAAGTACTTAACGAAGTACAGGCTACAGAGGCAGAATCCGAACGCATTGTTGCGGAAGCCCGTGAATGCGCACAAAATGTCGTTAAGGAAGCCAGGCAGAAAGCAGCCGCATTACTAAAGCAGGCCGAGGATTCGGCTAAGCAGGAAGTTCAGGATCTGATCCTCCGCACGGAGCAGGAAGCCGGGAAAGTAGCCAAAGAGGAATCCACCCGTGCGTCTAAAGAAACGGAGCAGATCGTTGCAGCGGCAACCCAACGCCTTGATCAGGCAGCTCAACTAATTGTGGACAAGGTTGTGAGCTGATGGCTGTTGCACGGATGAACCGGATCAAGCTGGCCGGATTATTAAAGGATCGCGATTATTGGCTCAAAGCGTTGCAGAAAGCGCAGGTTATCGAAATCGACATCCCTGAGAACGATGCGCCGGTACTCGGACGTGAAGAGGAAAGCAACTGTGAGATCGAACGCGAGATGGCCGAGATCGATCACCATCTTGGGGATTTGGACAAGACGATCGTTTTTATCGATCGTTATTTTCCGGTTAAGCCGACCTTGATTCAACAGTTTGCCGGGGTAAAGACGTTTCTTACGGAAGTGGAGTTTCAGGATTTGGCTGAAGCACGCAATCAGACATCCAAAATTGTTGATCAAGCCTCTGCATTAAATGTTGAGCTGGCGAAACTTGCTCATCAGGAAGCTTCATTCCGCTCAGATCTGCAAAACCTGCTGCCTTGGAGCGAACTGGATTTACGCGAGGAGGATCTGCAGGGGACAAGCTTCGTGCGCGTAATTCTGGGAGAAGTTGAGGTACGGCGCTTTAACGAAGTTCAGGATGCAGTGGCGGCGGCCCCATTCGGGTGTGAACTGCGCCGGATCAATCAGGACCAGCGTGCAGTGCGTGTGGCGTTATTTGCCCGGGCGGAAAATGTCTCCGAACTGAGTGCGATGCTGGCACCCTCCGGCTTTACCCAGGTGACGCTGCCGGCTTACGGAAAGTCGGTTGCTGTAAGAATTGACTCGCTTCATAAGCAGCTAAAGGAGTTCGTCGCCGAGCGGGAGTCTCTGCTGCGCGCCGTGGAAGAACTGGCTGGCAAGCGTTTGCAACTGCAGGCAGCCTACGATTATTTTTATAATGAACGTTTTAAACTCTCTGTTGCTAGTGGATTTGCCGTCGGCAGTCGAACTTTTTATCTGGAAGGTTGGATCCGGACTAAGGATACCGAGGCGCTCCGCAAAAAGGTAGAAGAAAGCGGTCTGCGTCATTATCTGGAGTTTCGAGAACCGGTTGAAGGCGAGGAACCGCCCAGTTCGCTCGAAAACCATCCGGTTGTTTCTCCGTTTGAATCGCTGCTACTGGCATTCAGTTGTCCGCAGTACAATGAAGTGGATCCGACCGCTGTCATGGCCCCGTTTTTCCTGGTCTTTTTCGGATTTGCGCTGGGGGATGCCGGCTATGGTCTGGTGTTAGGACTGCTTTGTTTAGCGTTATTAAAATTCCTGCCGATGACCAACGCCGGTAGAAAGTTGACCGTAGTTTTTCTGGCGGGCAGCGTGGCGACAATTATTATGGGACTAGGTCTGGGCGGCTTTTTCGGCGATATCATCATATTTAAGCCGCTGTTTGGTATTAATCCGGTGGAACAGCCAATCCCGCTCCTAATCCTCGCAGTTGGCATGGGTGTAGTCCAGAGCTTTGTTGGACTGGCGATCAGTGGCATCATGTATAGTCGTGAGGCGGGCATTATAGCCGCCCTGCTTAGGGACGGAGCATATGCCCTATTTCTGTTGCTGGCAATTCTGGCTTTGGCAAAGGACTATGTCGGTCTGGGAGCTTACGGTGATATAATAACGTATGCGCTGATTGGCTCGGTGATTTTAGTCATTATCGGTTCTATGCATGAAAGAAAAGGCCTTAAGAAACTGCTGGGTATTCCGGCAGCGCTGTACAAAATCTATAACAGCATCGGGTTCTTCGGTGATGTGTTATCCTATTCGCGCCTGATGGCGCTAGCGTTGGGCGGCTCGGTAATGGGAAGTGTGGTCAACCAGTTTGTCAGGCAATTTGCAGCATCACCTAACCCGTTGCTCGGCTATCTTATTGCAATTATTATCTTTGTGTTCGGACATGCGCTCAATTTGGCGCTCAATCTGTTGTCTGCGTATGTCCATCCCAGTCGTCTGCAATACCTTGAGTTTTTCGGTAAGTTTTTCGAGGGTGGCGGGCGGCCATTCAGCCCGTTGAAAGTGAAATACAAATACACCAATATTATCAGTAAAAGGGAGGCTTAACTTCAATGGAAATTGCATGGGGTACGATTCTTGCCTATCTGGGGATGTTTCTTGCGGTTGCCTTGTCTGGTTACGGATCAGCACGTGGTGTCGGTTTGGCCGGTCAGGTAGCGTGTGGGGTAGTGGCTGAGGATCCGACTAAATTTGGTAAGACGATGCTGTTAACAGCACTTCCTGGAACGCAGGGTATTTACGGTTTTGTTATTGGCATGTTGATTTTAGGTCGTATTGGTGGCGGCGCTCCGATCACTCTTGATATGGGGTTGCGCCTGCTCATTTCCGGCTTGCCAGTTGGACTTGTCGGATTGCTCTCGGCTATTTGGCAGGGCAGAGTGTCGGCAGCTGGTATCGGAATCGTAGCCAAACGGCCGGAAGAAGGCACTAAAGGCATGGTATTCGCCGGCCTTGTTGAGACCTACGCTATTCTGGCCTTTATCTTTTCATACCTGATGGTTAATGCCATTTAAGTGAGGAGCGTTGCTGATGGGCGATCTGAACGCGCTGATAAACGGAATCATTGAAGAAGCCAAAGCTGAAGCGGCGCGCATTAAGTCTGAAGCGGAAGGACGCGCTGCGGTAATCCTGGATGAAGCCAAAAGGGCAGCTGCCGAACGCCGTCGCGAGATCGTCCGGGCTGGTGACCAGGAAGCGACCGAAAGGCGGCGCAGGATCGAGATCGCATCTGAGCTGGATCAAAAAAGAGATCTCCTTACTGCTAAAGGCCGTGTGATCGACGAGGCGGTCGCGCTGGCTCTGCAAAAACTATACAACTTGCCGCAAGATCAAAAGGCGGCTCTGTTTTCCGCCAGTATGCTGGAGTCTGTAGAGAGCGGTGCTGAGGAAATCAGGCCGGCAGCTGCGGATAAAGCCTTGTTGGAAAAGATTTTGCCGAAGGTTAATAGCGCACTCCAGGCCAAAGGTTTGTCAGGCCAATTGCGCTTGGGACCAGTCGAGCCCGGTATTCAGGGCGGGTTTATTATTGTTGGAGGACACTTTCAGGCAGATAACTCGATCGAATCAATGATGCTTAGCATCAAGAACGATCTGATCCCGGAAGTGGCCAAGGTACTCTTTGCATAGGGAGGGCGTTGCGTTGCGCGAAAACAACTTTGCCTTTGCCGTAGGCCGGGTTCGGGTTCTCGAAACCCGTTTGCTGGACAGCGGTAAATTCGAGCGCATGCTGGAAGCCAGGGATGCTGACGAAGTTTTGCGCATACTGGGAGAAACAGAATATGCGCAGGCCCTCGCTGCCATTAAGAATCAGAACGATTATGAAGCGGTATTGGATTATGAACGGCACAGAGTGTTTGCGTTGGTTCGCTCTATGCTGGCACCGGAACGTGAAATAGCGGAATTATATTTCCTGCGCTATGATCTGCATAATTTAAAAGTGCTACTCAAGGCTGAAATGACGGGTGTCAATCCGGAGGGCCTGGCTGATGAAGGTGTGTTCGGCCCGCAAAGGCTGCAGGCCATGATCAGCAGAACCGGAGTCAGAGCAAATGCAGCCGGAACAGGAACTGTTGCAGTCGGAACCGATCTAGAAAAGGCCCCGGACTATTTGGCGCAATGGATTGAGCAAGGCCGCCAGGCAATGGCATCCGGCGATCCGCAGGCGGTTGATTTAGTCTTGGACGGAGCATTCTACAGATTTGCGGCTGAAACGGCCCGCCAGGGAAAGTGGGGCATTTTGGAGCGCTATTGGCTCGGTCTGATTGATTTGACCAACGCCATATCAACCGCGCGTTGCCGGCGCATGGCGACGGGATCGGATTTTTTAGGCACTGCTTTATTAGAAGGTGGCATTATTCCGGTCAAAGAATTCGTGGCGTTCTATGATCAAAGTGCTGAGAGTTTTGCGCATTTCTTGGAACTGCACGGTTATGGCACATTGTTCGCAGGTAAAGAAGCGTTGACATCACCGGCAGCCCTCGAAAATGCTGCCAGTAACTATTTACGGCAGTTGCTGGCTGACGCCGGTCAATCTTTTATGATTGGGCCAGAGCCTATTTTTGCTTATTTGTTGGCCAAAGAAAATGAAATCCGGAAAATCCGGATTATTATCGTCGGCAAATTGAACGGTATCCCTCGCGAAATCTTAAGGGAGAGATTATAGCATGCCTACTTATGAGCTGGCCATTATCGGCGAACAGGATGTAATTTTGAGCTTCAAGGCAGTAGGCGTACAAACGTATGCCGTCAGCAATTCCGATGAAGCGGCTGAAACCCTGCGCCGGCTTGTTCGCGAAGGAAAGCACGCCGTCATTTTCATCACAGAAACTGCTGCTGGGAATATATTGCCAACTATCCAGGAATATAGCACACAGGCGTTGCCCAGTATTGTGTTGATTCCGGGCCGACATGGCAGTATAGGGCTGGCATCGGAACGGATCAGACGCATTGTGGAAAAGGCAGTGGGTGCTGATATTCTATTTGGGAAAGAGGGTCGGTGAGGGATATGAACGCGGGACGAATCATCAAGGTATCCGGACCGCTGGTGGTAGCGGAGGGAATTCCCGGGGCCAAAATGTATGATGTAGTTCGGGTGAGCGAAAGCAGGCTCATCGGCGAAATCATTGAAATACGCGGTGATCGCGCCTCAATTCAGGTTTATGAAGAAACAACCGGACTGGGGCCCGGCGAACCGGTTTATTCTACAGGCAACCCGCTCAGTGTAGAGTTGGGGCCAGGCCTGGTTGAATCAATTTATGACGGTATTCAGCGGCCGTTGGACGTCATTCGTGACAAGACGGGTGATCGCATTAACCGCGGGGTAGAAGCGCCCGGCATCAACCGCGAGAGGAAATGGAGTTTTGTCCCGACCGTCCAAATAGGTGCGCAGGTAACCGGCGGCGATATTATTGGGATAGTGCAGGAAACGGTGGTTGTTGAGCACCGTATCATGGTGCCACCCGGCGTGGAAGGCACGATCGAAGAAATCAAAGCCGGTGAATTTACTGTTGATCAGACGATCGCCCGCATCAAAACTGCAGTCGGAACCAAGGACGTGACAATGCTGCAGCGTTGGCCAGTGCGCCGGGGTCGTCCTTACCGGGAGAAAAAGGCACCTTCCGAAATCATGTCAACCGGGCAGCGCGTGATTGATACTTTCTTCCCGGTTGCCAAAGGCGGTACAGCCTGTATCCCAGGTCCGTTTGGCAGTGGCAAAACGGTAGTGCAGCATCAACTGGCCAAGTGGGCCGACGCAGAAATTATAGTCTATGTAGGCTGCGGTGAACGTGGCAATGAAATGACGGACGTCTTGATGGAATTCCCGGAAATTAAGGATCCGCGTTCCGGTGAATCGCTGATGAAACGTACCGTGCTAGTGGCCAACACTTCGGATATGCCGGTCGCCGCCCGTGAGGCGTCGATTTATACCGGGATCACAATCGCTGAGTACTTCCGTGACATGGGCTATAGCGTGGCAATTATGGCCGACTCCACTTCCCGTTGGGCTGAAGCGTTGCGCGAAATCTCCGGACGTTTGGAAGAGATGCCTGGTGAAGAAGGATATCCGGCCTATTTGGGATCTCGCGTAGCCGAGTTCTATGAGCGCGCTGGCAAAGTAGTCTGCCTTGGCACGGATCAGAACCGCATCGGCTCCCTGACGGCGATCGGGGCGGTTTCACCGCCAGGCGGCGACCTTTCCGAGCCGGTTACCCAAAATACGCTGCGTATTGTCAAAGTGTTTTGGGGACTAGACGCTTCACTCGCTTATCGCAGACATTTCCCAGCCATCAACTGGCTGTTGAGTTATTCCCTTTACACGGAAATGTTGGATGACTATTTCCGCCAGCAGGGCAGTGAAGAGTGGGTGACACTGCGCCGCGAGGCAATGCGGATTTTACAGGAAGAGTCGGAGTTGGAAGAAATCGTGCGGCTGGTCGGTGTAGATGCACTTTCCCCGAAGGACCGCATCACGATGGAAACTGCCCGATCCCTGCGCGAAGACTATCTGCACCAAAACGCTTTTCATGAGATCGACACTTATACCTCTGTTGAAAAACAGCTGCGTCTATTACGGCTGACGCTGGCCTACGGAGAAGAAGCTCAAAATCTGCTGAATGCCGGGCAGCCACTGAAAGAAATCTTCGCGATGCCAATCCGTGAGCGGATTGCCCGGGCTAAATATATTCCTGAATCGGAAATAGATCGGATTACGCAAATTGAAAAAGATTTGCGTACCGAAGCGGCAAACACCACAGGAGGTGTAGCCTGATGCTGAAAGAATACAGTACAGTCCGAGAACTAGTTGGACCCTTGATGCTGGTGGAAAAAGTCAGCGACGTCAAATACGGTGAGTTGGCCGAAATTAAGCTTGGCGACGGCAGCACTCGCCGCGGTCGCGTTTTGGAAGCCAATGGAGATGTCGCTTTGCTGCAGTTGTTTGAAGGTTCTTCCGGCATTAGCCTGCACGACTGTAAAGTGCGTTTCTTGGGACGTTCCATCGAGCTGGCAGTTTCGCAAGACATGCTGGGGCGCGTTTTCGACGGCTTGGGGCGCCCGATCGACGGCGGTCCGGAAATCATCCCCGAAAAGCGAATGGATATCAACTCTGCACCCATTAATCCAGTGGCGCGCGATTATCCTTCGGAATTCATCCAGACCGGCATATCAGCAATCGATGGGCTGAACACTTTGGTACGAGGGCAAAAGCTGCCGATCTTTTCGGCTTCCGGTTTACCGCATGCGCGTTTGGCGGCCCAAATTGCCCGTCAGGCCAAGGTGCTTGGCAAAGATGAGAAATTCGCCGTTGTGTTTGGAGCAATGGGCATTACCTTCGAAGAAGCCAACTACTTTATCAGCGACTTCCGCAAAACCGGGGCCATTGCCAGAACAGTTCTTTTCATGAATCTCGCGGACGACCCGGCCATTGAGCGGATCGCTACTCCCAAAATGGCGCTGACGGCTGCCGAATATCTGGCCTACGAACAAGGCATGCACGTCTTGGTAATCCTAACGGACATGACGAATTATGCGGAGGCCTTGCGTGAGATTTCAGCGGCCCGAAAAGAAGTCCCCGGTCGCCGCGGTTATCCGGGTTATCTTTACACCGACTTAGCCACCATTTATGAGCGTGCCGGAAGGATTAAGGGTAGCAGTGGCTCTATTACCCAAATTCCGATTTTGTCAATGCCGGAAGATGATAAAACCCATCCGATTCCGGACTTAACCGGTTATATTACCGAAGGCCAGATTATTCTGTCGCGTGAATTGCATCGTAAAGGCATTTTCCCACCAATTGACGTCCTGCCTTCGCTTTCGCGTCTCAAAGACAAGGGTATTGGTCAGGGAAAAACCAGAGAAGATCACGCTGACACGATGAATCAGCTGTTTGCTGCTTATGCGCGCGGCAAAGAAGCTAAAGAGCTGGCGGTGATTCTTGGAGATGCGGCCTTGACAGATATCGATAAACAATTTGCGCAGTTTGCGGATCAATTTGAAGAACAGTATGTTAATCAAGGTGAAACCACTGACAGGCATATTGCTGAGACACTCGACCTGGGCTGGCGTCTTTTGACATTGCTGCCGAAAGGCGAACTCAAGCGTATTCGCGATGAATATATCGAAAAATATCTTCCCAAACAGAAACAGGATCAGTAAAGGGGGTGGCGGTCTTTGGAGCTGCATGTCAATCCCACCCGCATGGAACTGGGCAAGCTGAAAAAGCGTCTGCAGGTAGCCAAACGTGGTCACAAGCTGCTAAAAGATAAGCTGGAAGAAATGATGAAGCAGTTTCTGGGGCTGGTTGAAGAAAACCGCCACTTGCGCGAAACTGTAGAAGAAAGCCTTTCAGAAGTATTTAAGGGATTCTTGCTGGCGCGAGCGCAGATGTCTCCGGAATTCCTGACAGGGGCGATTGCTTATTCGAAGCACAAACTAACTCTTGAGGCGGGCATTCAAAGGCGGATGGGACTCGAAGTGCCGTCTTTTAAAATTACTTCTGCGGTTGAGGCCGGTAAAGGCCTGCCTTATGGACTGGCTCAAACTTCCAGCGAGCTGGATCAAGCGATTTTACTATTACTGGATTCTTTCGGGCCTTTGCTGGAATTGTCAGAGGTAGAAAAAGCGGTTGAATTAATGGCCGCCGAAATCGAAAAGACCAGGCGTCGGGTGAACGCTTTGGAATTTGTCTTGATACCTCAATTGGAGGAGACGATCCGCTTTATTACTATGAAACTTGAGGAAAATGAGCGCAGCACGCTAACCCGATTGATGAAAGTCAAGGATATCGTCAGGGGCAGAGACCTCTAGTTAAGACTTCTAAAAGAAAATCCGGCAAAACCGGATTTTCCGTTTTTGAAGCAGGAAACTAATCATAATTCGAGAAACGAATTAAGTAACATTCTGGTATCCGGAGCAGTCAATATCTTTCACACACAGCAGCAATTCGGATCTGCATGGAGGGAGAAACGTGTTCGCTGTTATTGAGCAAGGAAAGTGGCAGGGCATTATTGGGGAAATCGAACACGCCATGAAGTTGCCGGGCTACCGCAATCTCTCAACGCGTAAGTCTATTAAATGTCCATTCTGCCAAAAAGAAACTACGGATTATGGCAAATTGGCCGGCGGAACAGTTCCGGCTTATCTCCGTTGTCGTAGCTGCGGTTATGATTCCACAGTTACCAAAGACGGCATCCGACAGGGTTGTGACGGCTAAAATAATTATTTTAATATGTAAACATTGGCAGGAAACATCAATAATTCCCTCGAAATTAAAGAATGCGAAAACACCTTTACCAAAAGGGGGAAAAATGTTGAAGAAATTAGCAGTCCTATTCCTGTCCGTTGTTCTTCTGATCTCGCTGGCAAGTACTGCCCTGGCTGCATCCAGAGTGTACGTGGATGCTCCCGGTGAAGCTGCTGGCATTATTGGAAAAGAACTGATGTCAAAAGGGGCTCAGATCGTTACTAACAGCGCTGACGCAGAAGTTACTGTGAAAGTTGATGTAATTAGTGTTAGCCACCGTGTCAGGTTTAATTGGTGGTATCTGCTATTCCCGGCCTGGCCGTTTGCACCTTGGACCCGCACGGTCGCGGATGCGACAGTCAATGTCACGGTGATGGATGGTTCCAGACAAGCGCTTAACGCGCAAGCTTCGGAGTCGGTCAAGTGTAGGTACTTCTTGGGCGATCTCTATATCGTTGACGATGACAAAGTGGAGGAACTCGAAGCCGAAGCAATCGCGGAGGCGGCCATGAAAGCTTTGGGGAAGTACAGCTTCCAGTAAATCGATTTTGGCAAAGGTAAAATGAAAAAAAGGGACGGTTCAAACAGAACCGCCCTTTTTTAATCTCGCGCCCGGTTTATTACAGGCAGACCCTATAGTTCTTCAACCTTTTTGCCAGCGTCCGGGAAGAACAACGGCTCTCCGAATTCTTCCAGACCGAATTCCGCGATGATCTCCTGAGTCGCCTTGGCTACCATGAAATTAACGAAGGCTTCTCCGCCAGGGCCGTTGACCATCGGGAATTTCGCAGGGTTAACCTGCATAACGTGATAGATGTTCAGCAAGATGCGATCTCCCTGAACCAGAATGTTCAGGTCGAGATTCTTTTTTAAAGCCAGGTAGGTGGCGCGATCTGTAAGCGTATAGCCTTGTTTGTACGAGGCCACATTCAAAGTCTGGCCCATGCCGGAACCGGTCTGTTGATACCAGGCGTCGGCAGGAGTGATGGCGAGAGACTTCCAGAGATTGAGCTCCATTTTGTGCGTTCCGGAATTATCACCTCTGGAAACAAAGAGCGACTTTGTTTCGGCGATTTTGCGGAAGGCATCGGCGGCAGAGCGCAGCCCGTTAGTTTTGGCGGGGTCGTTCGCAGGGCCTACAATAATAAAATCATTATGCATTACGAGCTGGCGGTTGATACAAACGCCCGACTCGACCAGCGGCTTTTCGCTGTCCGGCGCGTGTACCAGCAAAACGTCTGCTTCACCGCGTGCGCCCATCGCCAGGGCTTGTCCGGTTCCGACGGCAATGGTCTTTACCTTATAACCGGTATTTTTCTCAAAAACAGGGATCAGCACATCCAGCAATCCGCTGTCCTGGGTGCTGGTAGTGGTCGCTAAAATAACATCCTTAATGGGCTCGCCTGCCTGAACGCCCAAAGCCGCACCGGCAGCCACGATCAGCATCAAGAGCGAAACCAAAACCAGTGTCTTTCTTTGCATATGTCCAATCTCCTTTACCTGTAGTGTTTGGGAATTGTCAACCAAATTGTCCGCATCTGCAAAGGCAGTGTGGTTCTCAATCACCTTCTTTCCAAAGGGAGGCATATGCGTTTCCCCATATACCCTAACGGCTCAGACCCATGACAGCCATTTCCGCGAAATCCAATAGCAGATAGCAGTAATGCGTGCGGACTTGGCAACGGCTGCTTTAGGGCGTTGAGCTCGAAGGATTTTATGCAGTTATGAGGTTGTTTGGAAAATGGTTAACCTCCCAAAATTCCAGATAAACGTGTAAAGTATCCGGTGATCATGAGCAAGCCAGCAATGATCAGCAAAATGCCGCCGATAATTTGCCCAATCCGTGCATAACGCGCAATTTTGCTCCATCTGGGAAAAAGATATTTGATAAAGGCAGCGGTCAGCAAGAAGGGCAGTCCCAGACCCAGGGAATAACTAATCAGTAGCCAGAAACCGCTTAGAGCGGTGCCGGCAGAGCCTGCCATTCCGAGAATGGTCCCCAGAGCAGGACCGACACAGGGAGTCCAGCCTACCGAAAACGCCATACCCAGTAAAAAGGATGACCAGCTACCGGTCTTGGTTTTGGCCCCAGCGGATTTAGCATCCCCGGCAGTGCGCGTCACCTGATGGTGTCTGTTGAGTAATGGGATCTGAATGATGCCACTAAAGTGCAGACCGAAGATGATCGCTAAGACACCGGCGCCAATCTCTAAGTAACGGCGATAGGACAACAGGATATTCCCCAGAAGACTGGCGGACATGCCCAAAGTGATAAAGATGACACTAAAGCCAGCTACAAAGGCAAACGCATTGGGTAATAGCTTGGAGTGACCGGGATTCTCAAACAGCTCAGTCAGAGAGGTTCCGCTGAGGACACCAAAGTAGACCGGCATCAGCGGCAGGAGGCATGGTGAAAGGAAGGAAGCCAGACCTGCCAAAAAAGCCATTGACAAACTGACGGTGTTCACTGAATTGCCCCTTTCGGTTTGCAGCTTAGGCAAAATAAAGAAAGAAAACTAAGAGATACCTTTTGACACTCCTGTGGCTTTTTGCTATACTATAGTTGTGTCTAAAAACGGGATTCCTCTTAACTCAATAAATTAGGCATTTTTGTCGGGGCGTGGCTCAGCTTGGTAGAGCGCTTGGTTCGGGACCAAGAGGCCGGAGGTTCAAATCCTCTCGCCCCGACCATTTTTTTAGAGGCAGGGATAGTAGTCCCTGCTTTTTTTATTTAGCGGAAAGCTCTTTTTCGACGCGGACACGGTAGGAGATTTTGGCTTTCGCCTCTACCATGGCCGAAACAGAGCAGTATTTCTCCATGGACAGCTGGACGGCGTCATCGACGGCTTTCGGATCCAGGTCACCATAGAGGACATATTCCAATTCGACACGCGAGAAAACCCGCGGATAGTCGTCGGCCCGTTCGCTGTCAATATTAATTTCAAATCCCTTAATTGGCTGACGCTTCTTCTCCATAATACTGACAACATCAATAGCGGTACAGCCGCCCAGCGCTAATAATACTAATTCCATCGGCGAAGGAGCGCCCGAACCCTTAGCCTCAGGGTTAGGACGCCCGCCCAAAACGATCGAATGTCCGGACTGTGAACGCCCTATAAAAGTCCAGTCTTCCACCCATTTAACTGATGCCTTCATCTAGTATCCTCCTCGGCTCATTTTTACTTGCCCATTTCTAGAAACCGATGCTAACATTCTGCTTAAAGCATGGCATTTCCTGCATGGATGTGCCTTATGCCTAATACGTAGCTGTGAAGGTGCGAATATCATAGAACAGAATGGAGCCTTAAAATGGCTGTTAAGGTGGTGAATGCACTTGCCGGAAGCAAGCGTTCAAGTACTGGTTGAAAGCACAGTTGAGCTCGGACAGCCGGCCGTAAAAATAGACGAAATTCGTGCAATGGTACGGGATCTTACCTGTACAGTCATTGCTGATAAGGTTGTTTTTCAGGGTATTCTGCACAAACAAATTTTCTTCGTGCGTGAAGACGGATTGGTTGCTCATCAGGCTGAAGATGTCCGATTCGCGGGTTTTGTGGATGTATCAGGTGCCGTAGCCGGATCCGCCTGCCGAATCGACGCCGTGATAGAATTCGTTGATTTTGACCTGGTCGACCCCACCACTCTGATACAAAGAGTGGTAGTGCGTATCTTTGTTGAAACGCTCAATGGACAGACGGGGATAGTAGTACCGGTGCAGCCGCAGTCGGTGACATTCTTTGGAGGTGGCAATGTTCAGACTAGTGCGACGCCCAATGGAGTATTTACCACAATGGGTTCGCATGCTTTTCAAGTATTGTCAGGTCCTAAGGAGATGGGGTTTTTCTCAACTGCGGCGTACAGATAGTACAACGATAAGTCAGTATAACTGCAGGGGGGCTACGATGGCCCTCCTGTTCAGCGCTCATTGACCGCACCTCCCAAAATGTTATATGATGTTATTGTTCGGGGAGGTGGCCAATTTGCTCTCTATTGCGCTGCAACCTTATCTCCGTGCTACAGATGCTATCAACTGCAATCATCCTTCGCTTTGGCTTAGAGCCGCCCGGCTCACTGCCAACTGCAGCGGGTCTGAAGAAAAGACACACGCGCTTTTCGATTTTGTTCGGGATGAAATTCGCTTTAGTCCGGTAATTGCCTATCCAGCTTCCTCGGTCTTGGATCGGCGGGAAGGCATCTGCGCAGCAAAGGCGCTGCTATTCGCGGCTTTATGCCGTGCGCTGGGAGTGCCGGCTGGATTTGCCTTTCAGGGGATCAGAGGCGCCCGAACGGCGGGCAAATTGACGTTGCACTGTCTTTGCGCGGTCTTCTTAAATGATCAATGGGTGCGTCTGGATCCACGAGGCGGTACTCATGATGTGGTTCCTTTCAACAGCGTCAGAGGTACGCTCCTTCCGCAACAGGACTTCTTTATGGCGCATTATCCCGGGATTTATGATGACTTGCCTGAGGAATTTATTCATGCTCTTAAACAGGAAAACTGGCAGGATGCGTGGCCGGAAAGTGTGCTGCGGCCTCCATCGGAATATATTGCTTGGCAGGAGTCGCAATAATGGATACTATGATGATCGAGATATTGCAGGGGCTGGGGTTTAGTCCCTATGAATCCAAAGCTTATCTGGCATTGCTTAGCGGAAAAAGCCCCGCGGGTGGCTATGAAATTGCGCGGCGCGCAGGCATACCAAGCTCTAAAATTTACGAAACATTGGAACGACTAGTGACTAAAGGGGCGGTTTCCAGCATCGAAGGTGAGACAACGCTGTATGTTCCAGTGCCGATCACGGTACTGTCCGCCCAGTTAAAAAGGGAAGCGGCTTTGCTGGCGGATTCACTGATCACCCAATTTGCTGAGAGCAAGAGTGTCAGGGATCTATCGTTTTGGAATTTGTCAGGGCCGGTGGCTGTTTTTGCGCGTGCCGTGGAACTGATTGCCCAGGCAGAGCGGGAAGTGTTGTTACAGGCATGGTTCCCGGAAATTGAACCGCTGCGGGAAGAACTGCAGCGCGCCGCCAGATCTGGCGTGCATATTGCGATTATTGCCTATGGTGATGGGAAAGTTGATTTGCCGAATGTGCGCCGGCATCGGGGCCGTAAAGGCGGACAACTGCGGCGTGATCGATTTTTCATATTGGTAGTCGACGGTAAATATTCTGTGATAGCCTCCTTTAACCGCAGCGCTGCTGGAAGCTGGACAGCGAATCCGGCGCAGGTGTATCCGATGGCGGAATACTTGCGTGGACAGTATGAGAAAACCGCCAAACTCATGCGCCGGATGATGCCTAAGTTGCCCGTCAAATTCAAATTCAAACACCCGACGGATGACTAATTTTGCTAGCGGTACATTGGTCCGTTATTCTGCAGGAATGACACGCTGGCAGTCGAAATTGAATAATGGCACTTTTATGTATAGGGAGTGAAGGGTAATGCGGCGCACAATTCTGATCCTGGTGGTTGTGGCGGCTGTCGCTGGCTTGATAGTATGGATCGGACTCAGTTTTGATTTTCATTCATTTTTCGGAAAAGAACCGGCAGATTCAGAAACGACTGAACCAACTCCTGCCATTGACGCCAGTGCTGCGGTTACTGAAACGGACTTGCAGTTCAAAACGGTTTTCAGAAACAATCCTTGGAATCCAATCAAAATGGATCCGGCTGAATTGCAGGAACTGACTGAGTTGGCTTCTGAGACTTTTGCCTCACCGGGAAAGCGCATGAACGCATTTCTTAGTCCGGTTGAGTTTGAATTATTTGCTGATGTTTATATTGAAGATATCAAAGACGCAACGCGCTGGCAGCTCCAATTAGCTTTAGAGGGGCAACAGACTCCAAAGAAATTCTCATGGGTAGATGACGAGCGCTTTCTGGCGATCATTGGCTATGCATTTGGAACCACCAGTCCGGGTGGGGATGTATACTTAGTGAATGCTCGTACTGGTCAAGGTGCCTTGTGGTATCAACCTGCAGAGTACAGTGAAGTAACCGATCTGAAAATAGAAAAAGGCCATGTCATTATGACAGTCGCCAGGTTTGATGAAAACTACCATCAGATCGACAGTATTCTGGAAGAAGCTGTTCTACCATAGAAAGACAGCGGAAAGTTCCTTGTGACAAGATTGCTCCTGTAAGACTGCGGCCATTCTGGAGGTGCCCTTTTGAACGAAACGGAACAGTCTCCACAACTTGTACCACTAAGATTTGATAGTGCAGGCTGGCAAATTATGTGCCAACCGGAGGAAGCCCGCATTTCTTTCAGTCATCAAGGTCGTCTATGGCTCACAGGGGCTACTTTTTCGCTGGCTTCTGGCAATGGGCTGATCCGACCACAGGATTGTGGTTCTGCGGAAGGGGTTTTGCTTCGGTCGGCTTGCGACTGCAGTTATACTATTACCTATGCCGGCGGTAAACCCAAAACCGCTTTGTCATTACGCTTCCGCACGTCTCCTGATGTGCCGGGAATTTTCCTGAAAATGCTCGTTCATAATGAAAGTGCCTCGCCCCTGATCATTTATGGCTTTAATATTATTGAAGCGCTGGGTGGCATGGCCTCCTTTTGGCCTGGTTATGGCGGTACTAACGGTGCAGTCTTTGACTGGGGATTTCAGTCACTAAGCCCGGCCAAAATCCGACGTACCGGTGATTCTTATGCCGCCGGGATCAGTGAATACTATCTGCAGGTGGATCCCGGCATAAAGCCATTCATGGGAGAGAACCAATTCATCAGCAGTTGGATCTGCGGATTATGTTCAGGTACTGAAAAAGAAAAGGCTTTACTAGGCTATCTGTATCCCAAAGATCAGGCGGGCTATTTTCTTTATCGCCATATTGATCGAACAGAAGACTTTTTGGCCCGCTCTGATGCCGAAGGTCTCACGCTGGCTCCTGGCGGGGAAATGACGTCAGAAGAGTTGTATATTACGCTGGGTGAGCAAGAAGAACTGCTCTTGTCAGAGTTTTTCAGCCTTAAAGGCCCAGCGGCACCGGTGACGGCGGAGGTCCAATGCAATGCTGACTATCCGCGTGTCGGTTTGCGTGCCAGACTGGATGCGGTTGGTAGCGCGAGCGCACCAGGTAAAGATGCGCGAGCCTCTGCCCGCGTCACCCGCGACACGGAGGCGAAAGCGCCTTTTTTTGATACAGTTTTCATGGACGCGGATCTGACATGTGAAACCGCAGAAGCTGACGCCAGCCTAAAAGAGGCTGTGTTTGGGATTAAGGCTGCCGGTTACCGGCCGGCCCTGTGGTGGTCGCCATTCGCAGTATATCGTGACAGCGATCTACTCAAAAATAAACCGCAATGGGCCCTGCAATCCAACGGCAAAATGGTGCCAGCGGGTGCGATCAATGGACGCAAACTGGCGGCTTTGGATGCCACTAATCCAGAAGTAGTTGCCTATCTATCGGCAGCGGCGCAAAGGATTAGCGAGGATTGGGGTTATCAGACAATCATGCTGGATCGGCTTTACCTGGCGGCTTTGATTGGCCAGCGGCATAATGAGCGCCGCACCAGAATCGGTACCTTCAATGATGGGTTAACGGCCATCCGTCATGCTGTTCCTGCCGCTTTCCTGATTGGCAGGGGCTGTCCTTTTTGGCCGACCGCCGGATTGTTGGACGCGGTTGATATTGGTGCCGAACAGAGCGGCAGCCGCCGGCCCCGCAACGGTCCGCCCCGCAACCATCCTCTCTTTCTGCTGCTACGCGGGCGCGGCAAATCACGTGCTTCGGAAATCCAGCCGCTCAATAATTTGTTGCTGCGGTCGCCGGCTGGAGGAGCCTTATGGAAGAATGCGATGCTTTGGCAAACTAACCTATGGGATCGCTTTACGCCAAAGACCGCCGCAGCCTTGGCTGCTTTTGGCGGCGAGGTTGTGATTTTTGATGCACCGGACGCCGATCCAGAATTTGAGACGATGTTTGCCGCCCTGCATGCACCCGGGCAGAACTGCGCGCCTGGTCCCGGCTGGATGACCGTGACGGCGATTCGTACTTTGACGATTAAATCAGAGCAGCGCCAAGGTCTGTTTGTTCTGGCTGTCAACACCGGGTCCTCTACAGAAGAGACTGCCATCAATCCCGCAAAACTCGGGTTGTGTACTGAAGAAAGCGGGATATTTGTGTTTGACAGATTCGCCTGTCGCGATTTGGGCATAACCACCACCGATCATGACATCCTGCCGCAGCAAAAGCTGGCTGCCGGTGATTCTCAATTACTGTATCTGATACCCGACGCTGGCATGCCGGTAATTGTCGGGGATGATTTGCCCCTGAGCGCTGCGGTGGCAGGAAACTACGCGCACCATAAATTGCGCATTAGCATAAATGGTGACAGTGAGCATGAACGGATCACAGGAAATGTTTTTGTGAGTGTGCCAGCCGGATTAGCACTAGCGACCGCAAGTCAAGACTGCGTTCAAAACGCAAATGTGGACGGTGTTTTTAAAATCCCTGTTGCAGGGATACTTCCGATTGATTTGCAGCTTGATTTTCATGAGACAGAATAACAAAGGAGCAAGCCAGTCATCTTTATCCATGCTGATTAAGCAGGAACTGGCATATTATGCTAGAATATCATTAACTTTAAGGGGGTCATGGAATGCGAATCTCCTTTTGTGGAGCAGCCAGAACGGTAACGGGCTCATGTTTTCTGCTGGAGAACGGCGGTTCGCATATTTTGGTAGACTGCGGAATGTTTCAGGGGAATAAAGAGATTCGTGAACGTAATGATAATCCGTTTCCTTTTAATCCAGCTGAGATTGACGCGGTCCTGCTGACACATGCGCATATCGATCATAGCGGGTTATTGCCCCGACTATGCAATGAGGGTTTTAAAGGACCAATCTATACTACGGCGGCAACACAGGCGCTAGCTGGTATTATGCTTCCTGATAGTGGTCATATTCAAGAATTGGAATCAGAGTGGCGCAACCGAAAACGGGCCAGGGCAGGCGAGCCAACCCTGCCTCCGCTTTATACGGCAGTGGATGCGCAGCGTTGCCTGGATCAATTTGTTGCAATTAATTATAATGAGCAATTTGATTTGGATGCGCTGAAAGTCTGTTTTCATGATGCTGGTCATATTCTTGGGTCAGCCTTTATTGACATTACCGCGGAAGACGAGAACGGTACGCCGTTTACGATTCGTTTTTCGGGCGATCTTGGTCAGAAAAAGCAGCCCATCATTAAAGATCCGGTTACTGGGGGCAATCCAGATTATATTGTACTGGAATCGACCTATGGCAGCAGGCTGCATGAAGAACGCGCTGCCCGGCTGGAATTGCTGGCGGCAGCCATTAAAAACGTCGCCGCACGTGGCGGGAAATTGGTCATTCCCTCATTTGCGGTCGGCCGTACACAGGATTTGCTGTATCATATCAAAACGCTGTATATGAATAACAAAGTTCCCAGGATTCCAGTCTTTATCGACAGCCCGATGGCGGTGTCAGCTACCGAAATCTTCAGGGACCATCCGGAATGCTATGATAAAGAAACCAGAGCGATGCTCAGTATGAATAAGAGTCCATTTGATTTTGACGAATTGCGCATGGTGCGTTCGGTCGAAGACTCCAAAGCCTTGAATGCGATGGAGGGCACAGCAATTATCATTTCAGCCAGTGGCATGTGTGAAGCTGGCCGCATCCTGCATCATCTGAAACATAATCTGTGGCGTACTGATGCTACAGTTCTGTTTGTCGGTTTCCAGGCGGAAGGCACGTTGGGTCGCCGGCTGCAATCCGGTGACAAAGAAGTCCGCGTCTTTAGCGAGGACATTGTTGTGAAAGCCGCGATCAAGTCGATCGATGGTTTCTCCGCACACGCGGATGCCAATGGGCTGGTAGAATGGATGCAGTCGACTGAATCCAAGCCAAAAGCTGTCTTTTTGGTCCATGGTGAAGAGGAATCTGTCAATTCGCTATCATCCAAGATCCAGGAGCAAATCGGTGTGGAATGCTTGGCTCCGTTATTGGATGAGAGCTTCGAAGTTAATGCTACAGGCATCCGCCGTAGTGGTGCCGCTTCGGCGAAACAGGCTGTGGTCGATGATCTGTATAATCAGGTGGATCAGGCGTGGAAACAGTTGCATCAGCGGTGGACTGATGGAGCAGAGAACTTACCACTGGATGCTTTGAAAGGACTGGTTGCGCAGTTAAAGGCTCTGGATCAATGGGTTGAATCGGCCGATAAGGCCGATAAAGCCGGATAGACTAGTCAGAAATTTGAGGGGGATGGATGGATTGAAGAAAAACAAACTCTGGAGAAGCCTTTTCTTGGTGGCAATTTTGATTGTAGTCTGCGCAGTGGCCCTTACCGGTTGCGGTAAAAAAGACGACGAAACCGACGCGCAAGACAATGCGACCGCAGTAACCGTCAACGAGAACATGCTTACGAAAACTGCGGATGATCTTGGTGTAAATATCTATGCAGGTGCCACACAGGTCTTTGGGGAAGAGGCAGATGGCGTTTTGAAGGTCATTTACACCACATCGGATGCCTATTCGATGGTCAATGCCTATTACGAGATGCGCTACCCGAGCGCGATGAGAACCGAGACAACTGCTGATGATGGCAGCGCAGCGATCATGTTAACTCTGATGGATGAGAAAAACACCACCATGACTATCGTCGACAAGGATCCTGTCCAGGTAATTATTGAGCAGCCACAGCTCTAAAACATTTTGACACAAGGTTAAGAGGGACACAAGGGGACGGTTCTCCTGTGCTGCCGGGTGTAAAAACCCGAAATAGCACAGGAGAACCGTCCCCTTGTGTCTCTTGTGACAGGTTTAAAAATAATAAACGGTAGAAAAATAGACAGTGAAGCACTTTATTGGAGTGAACATGTTGTCTTTGTTGAGGTTAAGGTACAAAAGTGCCCCCCGATACAGTAAAATGCTGTGCAGGACTTATATAGAACTCCTTAATCATACCGCTCGCGCAGAAAGAGTGGGAGATACGATCATAGATCGTCTCGCCATACGTGGGTTCCGGTCCATTCTTGTCAGTTGGCGGTGTCATTGGCCGGTCGGTTTGTGGCTTTTGGCTGGACGCGGTATTTACGCGCAGTCGGGAACAGGGGACATCCTCGAAAATGTCCTGTTATCCAGGTTTGGTTGGGACACGTTGCCCGGCCTTTATTCGCAGGATTCATTAACACAACTCAAAGATCTGTTGAAATCAGGCTGCCATGTTGCCCTGACAGCCGACAGTCCCTTTGGCCCCTATCGACAAGTACAGCCAGCACCTTTGTTCCTCGCCGAAAGAAGCGGTCAGCCGCTTGTACCGTTTGCTGTAGCAGCCCGTCCTGGTGTGCATTCCCGCAATGGAAGCAGCCGCCTTTATCCGGTTCCTTTCGCAAAAGTGGTGCTTAATTTCGGCGCGCCGGTCTGGATCGAGTCGGGGTCTGACGTTGCAGTTTTTCGCAGGAATCGTGATGCACTTGAAAAGTCACTGGTAGTTGCCGAAAGCGGGGCGGCCGCAATGCTATGAATGATCAATGGCTGGCAGTTTTTCACTTTGGATCTGCAGCATCAATAGCCCAGTGCCTGCCGACTGTCGGAAAGCTGAAAAGGAGTAGTCCGGATTGTTTTGTTGCTTGGGTTACAGACGAAAATCATTTGGATCTTGTACTACTGGAAAACAGCCTGATCGATAAAGTGATTATCCACCCGACAGGATGGCGCAGGCGCGGCTTAGTCGCATGGATCAGGTCACTGGTCTATACAGGGAAAGCACTCCAAAGGCTGCATCCAAGCCGTATAATCGACTTTGGTGGCGGCAGGATTGATAATTGGATATTAGCACAGATCATAGGAGTAGTCCGGACGCCCGGGTGGTCGATCCAGTAGTACGCGCGCAAGTACGCCGCAATTACGCAAGCAGGAAAAAAGGCAAATAATGAAGAACTTGACACCAATGAAGAAAAGTAATTTTCTTCCCGGGTGGGAGTGGTTTTTTTGTCATTTGCCCAGTATATTTTGAACACACATGTCATTTTTGGTGCAGGAAGCATCTCGGCTTTGGCTGGAATAGTCAAAGAATCAACGGACGGTGGTCTAGTCGCGATCATCACAGATGATGAAACTGGCGGCAGTCAACTCGACTCTTTGCAACAGGTGCTACCAACCCCTGTCGCTGATAGCAAAGAATTTCCCCGGCAAATATTCAAAGTCCTCTCAGATAGTTTAACGATAGCATCTATGACGAAGCTGGCTGCAGAACTCAATGAACTCGGAGTACGCGGCCTGTTAGCAATTGGCGGCGACGGCGCGATGTATTTAGCGAAAGGCGTTGCAGCGATGATGGCGACCCCCGGGATCGCTAATCTGAATAATGCCAATCAGAGAGGATCAACTAAGGTTTTTTGCATACCGACCAGTCCTGGTACTGGCTCGGAACTGGTCAGTGAAGTCATTTTGAACGAAGTAGCAGAGCCGACAGCGCCACAAGTTTATCGCGGTGCCGGTTTAGCCCCTGATTGGACCTTCTATGATTCAAAATTGATCGCCAATACACCCGGCAATCTGCTCCTGGAAAAGGCTGCCGCAGGTCTGTGTCAGGCAATTGAGGCTTTTGTAGCAGTGGGATCCAATGAAGTCACTGAAGCCCTGGCCAGCAATGCCGCAAAGAGTCTGGGCCTTATGCAGACTCGCCCTGAAGGCGGCCATGATCAGGACTTGCTCAGTAAGGCGACGAACGGCACGATGCTGGCAGCTCTCGCACGGCAAAATGCAGCTTATGGTGCAGCACAAGGCCTAGCACTATGGTTTGCGGCGGATGGTCAAAATCAGCAAAAAGGGAAATACGGCAAATATGCAGCGCTAGCCGCCGCACTTTTGCCATTGGTGATGCGCTATAACATGCCGGAGTCGCACGAAAAGTACGCCATGCTTGCGGGAATATGGGGACTGGGTGGCAGAGGCGACTCTGTGGATCAGGCAGCGCAAGCCATCAGACATATTATGAACTTTAACAGGCGGATCGGTATTCCCTCACAGCTGCGTGCGTTTGGTTTTGCCAAAGAAGCCTTAGGTGAAGCGGTCGCGCATGCACAGAGGGCTGGCTTGTTGGAGGGAAACCCTCGTCCGGTGAATAACGGGACACTAACGGCCGTTTTGGAGGAAGGTTGGTAATTCATATGTTTTTTAACAGTCCGCAACAAATTTGTAAAACGTGCTAATCACATGGCAACTTTCCTGCGATATACTGATACCGTAAACAGACATGGGTTTAATTCATGAAAGGGGGCTTTTCCATGTTTTTGTCAGGCGGTTTAAAAAAACACTTCAAGTCAGGACTCGTTTTATTAGGTGCTTTAATACTCACTATTCTCGTATGCAACCCGGCCTTAGCTGACAGGGATTCAATCGCTCCAAACGGTGGTATTATGATTAACAATGGCACAGAGCTTACAAATTCACGCAATGTTACTCTGAATCTTTGGGCCCAGGATAATTCCGGGCAGGTACCGCTAATGGCGATTAGTTTTGATGGAATGTACTGGAATCCTTGGCAGGCCTATAAAACTGAACAATCCGTCACGCTTCCCGACGGCGACGGCAGAAAAACAGTATTTGTAATGTACCGGGATGCTTCTGGGAATGTATCGCCAGTTTACAATGCCAGTATCACGATGGATACTCAGGTTCCGCAGATCTTCGATGTTGAAGTCAACTTAATAGGTCCCGACCAGGTCAGGATTACCTGGCGCACCAGCGAGCCGTCCTTTTGTGTGACTCAATATGCGGGTGAGCGGACAACCGCCGCAATGGGTCAACAGATGCAGACAACCCAGCAGACTTCCTTTAATTTGGAGCATGAAGTCGTGCTCGATCAACTCCGGGCGGGTTATACCTACACCATTCAGATTACTGCCCGCGATATGGCGGGGAATCTATCCAAACCGATGGAACAGATGGTTGCTGTACCAGGAAGCAGAGACTCAGTGCCGCCTAGCGGATCATTAGCAATTAACAACGGCGCGCGTGCCACGAACAATACTCAGGTTATGCTACTCTTGACTGCGACCGATAATGCGTCCGGCGTGGCGACCGCTCAATTTTCAAATGATGGCTGGTCATGGTCGCCGTGGGAAGCTTTCACATCCTCCAAAATATGGTTTCTAAGTAGTAGTGATGGTGCCAAAGTTGTATATGTCCGCTATCAGGACGGTGCTGGCAATATTTCACCGGCCTATAGCGCTACGATCATTCTCGACACCAAAGCCCCGACCATTTACGATTTGAAGGTTGAAACTCTCGGAATCAACACGGTCAGGGTATCCTGGCGCACTGATCAGATAACATATGGTTACTTTGAATACTACTGGAGTTCACCGTTTATGACGCGCCGCATTGAACAGCCGATACCGTCGGACAGACATGCGGTTGAAATATCGGCGGTTCTTTCCAGAACGAATTATTACTACGTCATTAACGCTGTTGATGAGGCTGGTAATAGTGCCAGATATGAGAATATCTTCACTTGGGAAGAGCGGGATACCACACCGCCGCGTGGTGAACTGATCATTGGCGGTGGCCGCGAATACGTCAACAACCGGCAGATTAACGTCCGGGTTAATGTTACGGACGATCAGAGCCAGGCTAATGACATCGACTTCCAGCTTTCGAATAACGGCTATAACTGGAGCAGCTGGTATTCGGCAACCTCATCAACAAATTGGACTCTTGATTACGGCGAAGGCCAAAAGACGATCTATTTTAGATTCAGAGACGACGCCGGCAATGTTTCCAGTACTGAAAGGCATGTAATTAATCTTGATACCAGGGTTCCCAATATCAGCAATGTCAGCGTCGACGTTGTTAGTAATAACACGATACGGGTGCGCTGGAAGACTGACGAGCCTACCATCGGTACAGTGGAGGTTGGTTCCTATAGAGCGCAAAGTAGCTACTACAACACGGACCATTCCGTGAATATTTCCGGTCTAAGCAGTTCCAGTTACCGGTTTACCATTAATGCTGAAGATCGTGCCGGTAATAAGAGAGAGTATCAGGGACAATTTAACATGCCTGGTACGGATACAGCGCCTCCGTCTGGAAGCATCGAGTTGAATAGTGGCGCACGGTATACCAACCGTACGCAGGTATCCGTAAAAATGGATACCCGTGACGACCAGCCCGGTCGTCTGGATTATCAGCTTTCCAATGATGCCAGATCTTGGAGCGGTTGGGCGCAGGTGACTTCATCCGTATCGTGGACGCTGACCGGTGGAGATGGAACTAAAACGGTTTATGCCCGCTTTAGGGATGCCAGAGGTAATGTTTCAGCCACGGTATCCGCCCAAATCGTACTTGATACCAGGGCACCGCGCATTTCGAATGTGGCAGTCTCTGCCATATCAAGTAGCGAGGTCAGAATCAGCTGGCGTACGGATGAGCCGACTGGCAGCATGGTGGTTTATGGAACCGGACATAGTCTTGACAGGCGTAGCGACTCTGGCCGAAGCGGAAACTATGCCACAGAGCATTACGTGACGCTAAGTGGGTTGAATGGCGGAACCAGTTACCGCTTCCAGATTCAGGCGGTCGATCAGGCTGGTAACTCGGCAATGCATGACGGGAACTTCACAACCAGTTCAGCTGCCGATACCACACCACCTCGCGGGAGTATTCGCATTAATGGCGGTGCTGCCAATACCAATAGCTCGCAGGTCAGAGTAGACCTGGAGGCCAGTGATGACAGGGGCGGCCGGATTGAATACCAGCTGTCCAATGATGGCAGAGTGTGGAGTGCTTGGAACAGTATGGTGCAGTCAACAAACTGGACTTTGGCTTCCGGCTCCGGAACAAGAACAGTCTATGCCAGATTCCGCGATACGGCGGGTAATATTTCGGCGGCCGTCAGCGATGATATTATCGTCAGCAGTACTTCAACTCCACCGCCAGATAATTCGCAAGGACCTAAGATTAGCGGCGTCAGTGTTGAGATGATTGACGCAAAAACAGTCCGGATCCGCTGGAAGACCGATAAACCGACTGTTGCGGTAATAACTTACGCTGTTGATAAGCAGCGCAGCCAAAGTGAAAAGGAAGAAAGGTTCGATTCGGGGAACCGCAATCACAGCGCCGACTATAAGACGGACCACTCTGTTGTGCTTACGAACCTGATTCCGAACAGTACCTACAAATTTAAGATTATGGCAATCGATCAGTCCGGCAAATCCAGCGTTACACCGGAAATGACATTTGTGCTGAGTTCCAAGACAGGCGGTTCCATAAAACATGATAACAACAGGCATTTTGCAGATAGCCGTTCATGGCTGGGAATTTGGCTACCGGATTTAAGGCTGATCTTGAATTCCATAGGCAAATAACGGCTACATTTCCGGCTCGATAAAAATAACTTAGACAGACTGTAGTAACAAACGAGGTGCCGCATTTGGGCTGGCACCTCGTCTTGCTTTAATTTAATGCTGATTTTGTTATTTATTTTTTGGCACAGCTTTGGTATAATCTATTTCGATCTAGCAAAAGAAAACAGATAGAGGAGCGTGATATTGTTGTTACAGACCCCGAAAAAATTCACTCTGGTAGCCGCAACTGCCGAAGGCCGCACCAGATTAAACGCATTTGATAATGCGTTGCTGGCCTCGGGCATCGGCAATTTGAATTTGCTGAAAGTCAGCAGCATTTTGCCGCCGGCAGCCGAGTTTGTAGAAAAGCTGTCAATTCCGCCAGGCTCGCTGACACCAACCGCTTATGGCTCAATTTCCAGTGACGTGCCTGGCGAAGTTATTTCCGCCGCAGTCGGTATTGGCTTCTCTAAGAACGATTTCGGCGTGATTATGGAGTTTTCCGGTAAATGCGATAAGGCTGAAGCTGAAAGACAAATCAGGGCAATGGTTGAAGAAGCTTTTGAAGTGCGCGGTATTCCGCTTGTCGAAGTCATGGTCAAGGCGACTGATTGTACGGTTAAGACATGCGCTTGCGCATTCGCAGCCGTAGCCCTGTGGTATTAAGCTGAAGGAGGTCTTTTCTAAAGTTGGAGCTTTGGTTTACAGAAAAACAGACCGCCAATCTTGGACTGGATTTGCGGATTAAAGAGACGTTGCATGAAGAGCAAACACCTTTCCAGCACTTGGCGGTTTTGGACACTCTTCAGTATGGGCGCATGCTGATTTTGGATGGCATGGTGCAGACTACCATTGGGGACGAGTTTGTTTATCATGAGATGATTTCCCAGGTTGCCCTGCATACCCATCCATGTCCGAAAAAGGTCTTGGTAATCGGTGGCGGAGACGGCGGTTCAATCCGCGAGATTCTCAAACATGATACTGTTGAACAGGCGACACTGGTGGAAATCGATGAACGCGTGGTCGCGGCCTCCCGCAAGTGGCTGCCCGAAATCAGTATCGGTTTGCAGGATCCGCGCTGCCAAGTAGTCATTGACGACGGCATCAAATATGTGGCTGCTCACAAGAACAGCTACGATGTGATTCTGGTCGACTCAACGGAACCGGTCGGCGCAGCACTAGGCTTGTTTGCAAAGCCGTTCTACCAGTCCATCTATGAAGCCCTTACCGATGATGGTATTATGGTTGCCCAAACCGAGTCGCCTTTTGTAAACCGGGATCTGATTCATTCGGTCTTTGCTGATGTCAGCGCCGTTTTTCCAATAGCCCGCCTTTATCTGGCGAATGTGCCGACTTATCCGAGCGGGCTGTGGAGCTTTACACTGGGATCTAAAAAACACGACCCCTTAAAGGTTGATCTGAATAGCATGAAACGTTTGCCGATGCGCTATTATCGCCCCGAGGTGCATCATGGCTGCTTTGCGCTACCAGAATTTGTTGCCGAACTGACCAAATAGCTGTGGAGACTAGCGAGTAGCCGGCTGATTTGCTGAATCAGTCGGTTATGTGTTGTTTGGCAATCGACATACCGGTAGGTAACAGCAGTGCAAGTGAGAACGCAGGACGTAGGCATCAGGTAAAGGCGAAGGGAGCAAAGAGAACTTCGATGTTTGACTGGAAAGACATAGCCGACCGCAAGAGCCGTTTTATGGATTCTATAGATGATTATACGGCGGCGTCGGCTGTTATTATTGGGGCACCTATGGATTTTACGGCATCTTTTCGTCCCGGTTCGCGCGGCGGACCGCAGTCGATCCGTGAAGCTTCTTATGGGCTGGAATGGTATAGTCCTGCTCTGGATAGGGATCTGCATGAGATTTCTTTTGTTGATTTAGGCGATTTGGTGTTGCCAATCGGTAATGTCAGCGGTAGCCTGGAATTGATCCGCAAGGCCTGCAACAGGATTTTGGGCGACAACAAAATGCCTTTCCTGCTTGGCGGGGAGCATCTGGTTAGTCTGCCCGCGATTGAGGCGGCTGCCGAGCGTTACAACGATCCCGTACTGCTGCATTTTGACGCGCATACGGACCTGCGTACCGAATTTTTTGGCGAGGCGCTTTCGCATGCCAACGTAATTCGCTTGGCCCTTGAGCGCGGATTTGTTTCCGATGTGCACCAGTTTGGCATTCGATCGGGGGACAAGCCCGAATTCGAATATGCCCGTGAACACACCCACTTGCATTCCGACGTGATTGAGCCATTTGAGCGGCTGCTGCCGTCGTTGGGCAATAAGCCGATCTATGTTACCGTTGACATCGATGTTCTGGATCCAGCCTTTGCACCTGGGACCGGTACTCCCGAACCGGGTGGCATTTCTTCTGGCGAGCTGCTGAAAGTGATCCGGAAACTGCGCGGCTTAAATGTTGTCGGATTTGATTTGGTCGAAATTGCCCCGGTATATGATCATTCCGAAGCAACCTCACTGGTTGGCGCCAAGATTCTGAGAGAAGCAATGCTGGCACTGGTGAAATAGCGGATTAAACTTAAAAGCTTGAAATAAACGCCCTGCATTAGAGGGTTAGTCTTAGGGATTTTTAATCCCGGAAAAATATCGGCATAGTTTGGTAATGTTACCGGCTATGCCGATTTTCCTTGCTTTTCAATAGGGGCTGGATAAAAGGGGGAAGTGCTAATTGAGAACTCTTATTTTTAGTGGCACACCGAGAAAAAATGGTGATACTATGGTTTTAGTAAGCGAGTTTCTTAGAAACCTAAAGGGTGAATACAAAATGGTGGAAGCATATAGTTGTAACATTAAACCTTGCATCGATTGCAGGTATTGTTGGAAAAACGATGGCTGTAATATAGATGATGAAATGCAGGAAATTTATGGCTATATTCAAGACTGTGACAATATATTAATTGCATCGCCGCTTTTCTTTTCTGAACTAACAGGACCGTTATTAACAATTACAAGTAGACTACAAACATATTTTTGTGCTAGGTATTTTAGAAAGGTAAAACCTATTCAAAAGCCAAAAAAGGGTGGGGTTATTATAACCGGCGGTGGTGATGGCAAAATAGAAAACGCCTATGAAACAGCCTGCATCCTTTTACGCCATATGAATGCAAAAAATATTGCACCAGTTGTATATAGCCATAACACGAATACTATTCCGGCCCAAAACGATATAAAAGCAATGGAAGGTTCCGGGAACTTGGCGTTGTTTTTCAATAATATATAACACAATACTGATTTGCTTGTTTTCGTAAATTCTTAAGTTGAACTCCCTTGATAGGGCGTTTTTGTATTTTTGGCTGATACAGGCACGAACGGAACTTTGGGGACGGTTCTAAAAGTGCCAAATGTCAAAAAATGTAGAATGGCACTTTTAGAACCGTCCCCAAAGTTCCAGAACCGCCCCCAAAAGTTCCACACTAGGGAGGAAGTCAGATAAAATAGTAGAAAATTCAATAAGAGAAAGGAAACAGATTCCATGCTGATGTAGAGGGGTGTAACCGTGAAGCTTTATTTTACGGCGGATTTATGGTTCCTGATTATCGGTTTTATCATCTTTTTTGCGGCTTCGTTTTACGAGCGGAAAAAGGCCAAAACTAAATCACTGATTACAAGGGACGCTCTTTTTGCAATTATATTTGTATATCTCGTTGTTATTTTCTTTATACCGGTCATAGAGGGAGATTTGACGGTCGATAATGATGGGAACTCGTATATTGTAATCGAAAACAGATACTTTTCGCTGCGTAATAAACACAAAATCATGAAATTCGATGACACAGGCCGGTTGAAATGGGTAAAAGGCTATCCATTTGATGCCTCAGCATTATATAATGCGAAATTCTTGACAGACGATGAAAATAGTAATATATATATTGGCTTTGAAAGGAACGCAGAAGATAACAGTTATCTCCTAAAAAGAAATGCTGATGGCAAACCGGCTTACAGTTATCTGGCCAAGGTGGATTCCGACGGCAAAGTAATCTGGGATGCATCGTCGGTGGCAAAAGTTAATGCCATGCAGGCAGCTGGTGGAAAATTGCGCTTGCTCGGGATCAGCGAAAGCGGTGATATTGCGGCAGAAGCCTTCGGTTTGGAAGATGGAGAATCTGGCCAGCCTTTATTTGTGCCAGTACGATTTGGGTATTTAAATACGGTTTGTGTAGATGAAGCAGGGGACATCCTCTGTCTAAATAATATTACCGGCACTTTATCCAAGTTTACCCCCGCAGGCGACCAACTGTGGGTGACTGGGATGACCTCTGATGCTATGGTTGTCGTTTCTGACAGAGAAAGCAACGTCTTTGTCGGAGGCGGAGCTCTGCGTTCAGCCGCAATTCAAAAGTACAATCCAGATGGAGCGGTCTTATGGTCAACAACCTTTCAACCGGTGGAATCTGGGGCGAGTAATTACATTTTGGATATTTCCATTGATTATGGCGGAAATGCGTATGCCGCGGGATATGTGCGTATGTCAGCAGCGACTGAGGGGCAGATTCAGGAAGGTAGCTCATTCTTAGCTAAAATATCTCCGGCAGGCGAATTGTTGTGGGTTAAGACGGAAGTGTTTCCGAAGGCCAGCAACCTTTTTCGCTATAAGCAGTTTGACGTTGATCAGAGTGGGAATGTCTATCTAACTGATGGTGGCTCTTGGTTTGGGGGTACATCGCTTACTAAATTGGACACGGAAGGTAAGCAAATTTGGAAGGCTGTCACCCCGGGCCTAAACCTTGTGCTTACCATAATGGTATTAGCATTAGCATTATTGAACCTGATACCGAAGTTGAAAGAAAAACATCAGATCAGTGTTAAATCCAGAGCTTTGAAATAAGACTGATTTCGTCTTCTACTTGCGAGAATGACACTTTCAATCGGCATTTAGATCGACACCGCTCTTTTTTCGTCAGGAGAAAGAGCGGTGTCCTTCACCAAAGATTCGAAATTGGTAATGATCGCGCCTCCTCTCCCCTTAGTCTCTTCGCCCCAAACATCCAGATTTACGCCCGGAACTTTTCTCAGCATAATGCAATATTAACATGTCTTGGTTAATATTGATAATGGCGGGCATCCTCTGAGAGACCTTCTCTACAAAATAGCGAAAGGTTTTTTCAGGATCAACGCCAATTTTATATACGACACTTTTGAGGGAGGTTAATCTTTGAAAACGAAGATTACTGCTATTCCAATGATCGCAGTTTTGCTGCTGGCTTTTCTCGCTGCGGGGTTCACTGCCAAAGCCGATGCGCGTTTTATTGGAATTGATGAGATTCGCCCTGGCATGCGGGGGAAAGCGTTGACCGTCCTGGAGGGCACCAAAATTGAATCCTTTGGGGTTGAGATTCTCGGCCTGACTACAGGAACCGGTAGGGTGGGCTCACTCATCCTAATTCGCACTTATGGTCCTGCTTTGAGAGAATCAAGAGGGATTGCATCCGGGATGAGCGGCAGCCCCGTTTTCATCGGCAACCGCCTGTTAGGTGCCATTAGCTATACTTTTGCCAATGCCGATCCCAGTTATGGCCTTGTAACTCCGATCGCTGATATGCTAGCGCTTTGGGATTATCAAGACGATTATATGGATGATAAAGTGGCGCTGGCGGAGTTCGCTGGCGGTCAGTCCGTTAGCATTGCGGGACAAAGCTATCGGGGCATCTCATTCGGGTATGGCCAGGCCCAGGCTAACGCCCGGACGCAAGCCCCTGGTCAAGAATTAACAGCTCTGGGCATCAGTTACGGAATCCTAAAGGCGATCCCGGTCACAGCACCGGTTTATTTAAGCGGCTTTGGTCAGCGTACCGGCTCAGCCATCAAGAGCTTTTTGGGTGAGAAGGGTGTGTCCGCCGCTGCGTCAGCAACGACACCGGTTTTAAATTCCTCAACCGAGATAATAGCTTCATTTGAGCCTGGCAGTGCGATCGGTCTGCAGTTGATGATCGGTGATTTAGGTATTTCCTCAATTGGCACGCTGACTTGGATGGAAAACGGGCGTTTTGTTGCCTTTGGGCATCCGGTGTTGAGCAAAGGCAATGTTGCCCTGTTGGCTACCGGAGCGAAAGTGTTTCGTACGATCTCCAGTTCGGCCGTTCCATCCAAACTGGCAATCAACACTCAACCTGTCGGTATTATCACCCAGGACCGCTCCGCTGGCTTGGCGGGTCGTTTTGGACAGTTGCCGGCCATGCTACCGGTGGAAGTACAAGTAACTGATCAAGACACCGGTAATAAGGTGGTCTTGAAAAGCAGCGTCATTCTTGATTCTGATCTGACGCCTACTTTGGCGGCGATGGCTGTCATTGAGGGCTTGGATCGGGCGCTTGATCGAGTCGGGGCAGGTTCTGCACGGATCGATTTTGAAGTGCTCACCGCTGGAGCCCGGGCAGATTTACGACGCCAGAATCTTTTCTATCATCGGGCTGACGTTGCTGGGGTAGCGATCATGGATCTACTGGGATACATCAATTTTCTCCTCCAGAATAGTTTCGAAGAAGTACTCCCGCTGGCCGTTAATGTATCAGCGGTGGTCTGCGATGACAACCTCAGCGCAGTCATTGCCGATGCCTATGTTGCCCAGGATACTGTGTTGCCAGGTGCAGAGGTTGATTTGTCGGTGCTGTTACGGCCGTATCGGGGGAGCCTGACCAAAATCACCATTCCAATTAAAATACCGGAAAACGCCCTGCCGGGCCGACTGGACCTGTTCATCAGCGGTGGAGCCTTATGGTCTGAGGATGAATCCGAAGAAGACGGCATATTGGTTAGTGGGGCGGTCAATTTTGCAGAGGCTTATCATGAATGGGCTATCAAGCCAGCCAATATGCACATCATTGTGCAGTATACCCCGGACCTCATTGGCGAGGCTGAAAATGGGGATGTGCAGGCGGACGACGTCGCGAATTCTGATCTGCAGCCGCGGCGTCTCCTGACAGAAACCAGCTGGTTTGTGCAGGGTAGCCGCTTAGTTTCTCTTGAGGTAGCAGATCCCGCTGTTGAATAAAAAAGCCACCAGTGTACTAATTTGCACCATTTGGTGTTTAACTGCATCTATGTTATTAGCGGGATCAGATACCTATAAAAAGCGCCTCCCATAGTACAGGGAAGACCTCGTCAAACGTCGAAATAATGGCAGGTCGAAATAATCGCAGCAGGAATTCACACGCTATTTCGGCGGGAGGAAGCATTGTGCAGCCAGCAAATGTCAAACACAACAAGTTTATAATTGTCATCGCAGTTTTGCTGGTGGCGTTTCTTTTGCTGCAAGGCGCAATTCTGGTTATCACGCGGGTGCCTTTCGGTGACATCATTACTGATAAAGTAGTCGGTCTGTTGCAGGATTCTGTCAATGGGCAGGTCAGGCTGGATCGGGTTTATACATCCTTGTTTAATAAGGTTGTAGCGGAGCAGCTGACGATCAGTCAAGACGGCAGTACAGTACTCGGTGCCGAAAAGATTGTCATTCATTATAGCTTGTGGAGATTTGTCACAAAAGGATTTGACTTGCTGGCGGCTATATCGCGCATCGAATTGGAGACGCCTGTGATTGCTGCCAGTTTATTGGAAGACGGGAGGCTGAACCTGTCCGACCTATTTCTCGTAAATGATCCGGACAATCCGATCCCGGAGCTATCCTTAAAGGCCATGGTAACTTTCCGGAATGCGCAGCTTTCCTTGGCCGGATTGCCCAAAGGCTTAAGCGGGAAGGCCACCAAAACCAGTGGGTTCATCTCTTTTCAGCAATACCCGCGGTTGCAGATGTATGTAACAGGCTTTCTGAACGAGCCAGTGCCAAGCAGTTTCTATGCTGATGGCTTCATCAATATCGAGACGACCCAGATTTCCGGGCTTTTGGAAATGTCGGATGCCAAAGCAGAAGACTTGGTGCAGACCGGATTGATTCCGGAAGAGTACCGTAATATTACCGGGGCGGTTAGCGCGTCGGCCGCCGGGAGCTATTCTGGCGGAACGCTAGCCATAAATGAGGCGCGTCTCACCTTTAAAGACGGTACATTCGCACATGGCTTCCTGCCCCGCAAACTGGAAGCGGTAACATTAGAGGCCTCCTACGACGGTGAAAACATTAAAGTGCTACAAGGTTCGGCGCGCAGTGGCGCTACGCAGCTGGAATTGCTTGGCGCAGTTAATGTTGCCGATTTACAGAATCCATTGTTGCAGGATTTAACGCTAAAAGCCTCCAATGTTACATGGCATGAATGGTCGCACCTGCTGCCTTTGGAAGACTGGGAACTGGATGGACTGATAACAGCTGAAATAACTGCTTCTGGGCCTTTGACAGCTCCGTCGCTCAGAGGCTATGCTGCTATTGAGAATGGGTTAGTGCGTAATTTGCCGCTGGACATTACTCTCAGCGATATTACTGCCAATGTTATTTTGGCAGATGATACAATCGGAATTCGCAAATTGCAGGGCGTCTGGCAAGAAACGGCTTTCTCTGTAGAAGGGAAGGCCGGCAATTGGGAGGAGCCCTGGTTGGATCTGCGCGTAAGCGGAACAGAATTGGATTTGCAGAAGATCGCCGCCTTTATACCAGAGGCTGCCAGTTATCAGATCCAGGGGAAATCCCGTATTACAGCTCTGGTCAGCGGAACAGCTTCAGATCCTGAAATCAATGTGGAAGCCGTTGTTCCGAAAGGCTCTGTCATGGGCGAACCCTTCCGGGATATGGAGTTACTGGCGCAATATATTGACAAGCGGGTGGATCTTGAATTGGCGGCCGCAGCAATTGATGGCCGGATTACCGGCTGGGGCTCCTGGTGGCCGTTTTCCTCAGATAGCCTTGATCTGGTGGGAGAATTGCAGCTAGAAGGGATTGACGCTGTCCGGGCTGCTCAATTCATTGCTCCGGAGCAGCCGTTATCTGACGGCCAACTGGCAGGCAACTTCGTGATCAAAATGGGCGGCACTGCTGAGCCAAGAATTTATGGGACGGCGTCACTGCTGGATGCGGTGGTTGCCGGTTATCATCTTGGGCCGGTGGAACTGGCATTCAACTATACAGACGCCATTCTCAATTTGGAGTCATTGCTGATTAGCTACGGAGATGGGCTTATTGGTGCCGCAGGACAAATGGACGCGGACGGCAACTTGAGGTTGCAGGGATCTGGAGGGCAGATTGTGCTCGACAGCATTTTGGCCAGCATCGGCGTTCCTGCCACTGGCATAGCGGAGTTTAAATTCGAGCTGGGCGGGACGCTGCAATCCCCGGCAATTACCGGTGACTTTACCATCAGCCAGGCGGCTTTCAATCAATACCGACTGGGAACACTGGAAGCAGTCGTCAGTCTCGAAGGCACAAAATTGACTATTAAGGACAGCTCTCTGGTGCATCCGCAGCATCAGGCTGTTATTGCCGGCGTCTATGACCTGCAATCTAATCTGGTGCAGGCCACGCTGCGGGCCGAAGGCCTGCAATTGGAACAAGCCAAGCAGGCTTTTGCACCAGGGGGACTGAATATGGCTGGTACAGCTGGCATCTACGCCAAAGCGAGTGGCCCGATTGATCAGCTGTTTATCGAAGCAAATGTCACTGCGCAGTCTGTACGAATCGACACTGAGATATTTGACAATCTGGATGTGAATGCTTCCTGGGATGGGCAGCGTATCCTGATCAGTAATGGCGTGATTCAAAAGGGTTCAGGCACCGCCAAGATTTCTGGCGCTTACACCTCGGACGGGAATATTGATGGTTTGATTGGAATCAGCGGTCTGGATTTATCAGAACTGGAGATCCTGCGGCGTTCCGGCATTGACTTGCAGGGTCAGGCGGGGTTGGAAGGACGTGTTTCCGGGACGATCGCGCAGCCGGTCTTTAGAGGCACTTTGGCCGGAGAAAGCATTGTCTTTAGCAGTGTCCCATTAGGATCTGTCAAGGGTGCCGTTACTTGGGAAAATAACCGTTTGGAATTTGAAGATTTAATGTTTGCGAAGGGCGAGCAGAATATCAAGGCTTTTGGATGGATTATGCCAGGAGCTGACGCCAGCATTGATCTGCAGTTGCGTAGCGAGCGCTCGGAATTAGCGGATGTGCTCAAGCTTGTTGGCGTAGAACCGAACTTTTCCGTCCGGGGGTTGCTTACAGGCAGTTTACAGCTACGCGGTCCGTTGACGCAGATGGAGGGGTCATTGGTAGCCAAAGTCGACCGCGGACGTGTGGCAAACGCGGAACTGGATGCCAGTACTGAGGTTGGGTTTACCATTGAAACCGGTGCCGATGGTGCTATCATGCTCTCGACTCTGGAATTGAGAAAAATGCATATGTGGCAGCAAAAAGGTGAACTGACGGCCACCGGAAGCTACAACACAGCTAATGGCACCAATTTGTCAATTGCGGCGCATAGTTTTGATATTTTTCCCGTGATGGCGCTACTTGATTTTGAAGAGAATCTGACCGGAACTGGTGACGTGCAGCTCAATTTATCCGGTTATCCGAAGAATCCCAGACTGACCGGGGAATTAATGCTCACAGACGGGAAGCTGATCGGCATCGATTTCGATCGTCTGCAGGGAAATGCCAGGGCCGATGCTATGGCGCTGCATTTTGCCGGTGTGCGTCTGGAGCGCAACGGCGATATGCTGTTCGGAGAGGGTACGATTCCTCTGACCAGTTCTATCAGAGAGTCGCTCATGATTCCGGAACCGGATACTAATGAAAACATGCTGCTCAGTCTCGACATTTCCTCGGATTCAATGGCGATTGATTGGCTGCCAGTCGTGGTTTATAAGGATCTAAAGATGAATAGCGGTAGAATGTCTGCCAAACTGCATCTGGGCGGTACTTTTGAAAGGCTCGATATGCAGGGTACTTTTCAGATTAAGGATGGCGGATTTGAGATTCCGGGACTGTTACTTCCGTTTACAGCCGCCGAAGGGAAAGGCCGTTTTGTCGGAGACCGCATTGTTTTCGACGAATTCTGTGCACAATATGGGACTGGAAATTTGCAGGCCGGCGGCAGTATCACAATGGCATCCTTTTTGGTGGAGCGTCTCGATTTGTGGGTTAAAACCGACCGTCTGCTGTATGCCAGTCCGTCATTTACGGGCATCCTTAGCGGCAACGCCTATTACCGGGGACCGGTTGAGGCAATGGTTCTTGGTGGGGATGTAAAGGTGTCAGACGCACGTCTGTCCTATGTGCCTGCTGAGCCGAACCCCGCAGATGCCGCAGAAAAGACGGCGTCCACCGGAGAACCTGTGCCACCTGTACCACCAACCGGATTGGACTTTAAGGTTCAAATTGGTTCCGATGTGCGCATCAAGCAGGCGATGACGGTGCTTGATATCGATGTTCCGGTAGAAGGTTCGCTTACGGTACGTGGTACAATGGAAGAGCCAAAGCTGACCGGGCAGATTACGGCGGACCGTGGGACAGTCGTCGCCTACCGTAATGCTTTTCAGGTGTTGGAGGCCCGCGCCGAATTCACTGAACAGCGTGGCTATATCCCCTACATCCGGGTACTGGCCCGCAAACCGGCCGAGCAGGCAGTGGTTTTCCTCCGGGCGGAAGGAGAAGCCGGGCCTAATTTGCGGATTCAGTTTGAATCCACCCCGCAAATGTCCACCGAAGAAATTTTCGCACTGCTGGATCTGCCCGAAATGCTGAGAGGCAATGGTTTGATGATGCAGGATATTCTTGACGAAGGTATCTACGTAGTCGGGAAAGCCACCATTGACACCTTGACGCGTAGTCTGGCGGAATTTCTGCATGTGGATGAATTCTCTCTGGTACCACGGGGCAGTTCTCTGTTCAGAGATGGCGTAGAACTGCGGGTGGGAAAATTCGTAACCCCGAATCTGTATCTACAGTACACCAGTTTCTACGAAGATGGCTTTATTCATAAAATCGGGCTCGATTATTATTTGTCACCATTATCGGTTCTGAACCTGGCGTATTCCACTACCGGCGACTTCAGTTTCGGTTTTTCGATCCGCATGAGGTTCTGACGCACGCGATCCCGACGTGGGCATGGGAACCTCGTTTGCTGGAATTCGTTTATAGGTTTATCGATCTATGTGTGTATATCTGAAAGGGGTGATGCATTCCGGACAAGCCTTTACCAATGAATAGCGAGAAGGCTGGCCGGTCTTACTAAGCTTTGATCCGATAGTAAAGGGAGGGACAGAAGTGAAAGCAAATTACCGACTCCTCATCATAGCATGCATTGCACTTATAGCCGGAGGCGTGTTGACATATACGGCAGTTCCGGCTTATGCCGCGGACCCTCTGACGGTTGCGGTCATTGATGTTGCCGGCAACGTTCTCGTACCCACCGAAACTGTTTTGAAAGTGATCCGCCAGACGCAGGTTGGTGAACCTGTGGATCCGAGAAAAATAGAGGCCGATATCAAGGCAATCTTTGATTTGGGTTATTTTATCAATGTTGACTGGCAGATGGATAAAGTCATTGGCGGTGTAAAAGTGACTTTTGTAGTCATTGAGAATCCGCCGCTCAAAGAGATTAAAGCCGAGGGCCTGACTAAAGTCGAGCCACAGGAGCTAGCCGATCAGTGGACGATCAAACCCGGCGAAGTCATTAATATGAACGCGCTCCTGAAGGGCCTTGAGAACGTGATCAAATACTGCCAGGAGAAAGGCTATCTGGTACAGCCCGATCTTACCAAATCGGCGATTACTCCGGACGGCGTGGTCACATTTTATTTTACCGAGATGAAGCTGGCCGGGATTAAAATTAGTGGTCTCGAAAAGACCAAGGAGTCTGTGGTGCGCCACAAGCTCACCGCGGTCGAAGGGGAAATTATTGACCTTAAAGAGTTTAATGAAGACCTGCAGGAGCTTTATCGGATGGGGCTCTTTGATGACATTATTCCTACCATTGAACCAGGTCCCAATCCCGACGACTTATATCTGGCGGTCGCCTTCAAAGAGCGCAAAACCATGGAACTCGGTTTCAGCGTCAGTTACATGAAGGGGCCCGGACTGGGCGGCGGTTTGCAGTTTACGGAATCGAACCTGTTTGGACTGGCGCATTCTTTTAATACTTCGCTTTCTTTAAACAAGGAGTCCACTACTTTTGAACTTTCGTATTTTCTCCCATGGATTGGGCCGTATGACTTTTCTGCGGGGTTCGATGTTTACTCGCGGTCGGATTCGAAACTTTTCACGGAAGAAGCTCCGGATATCCTGTTTAACCGACGCACTAATGGCGGAACAATTACCTTTGGATTCCCACTGTTTGCCGACATCGACGGTTCAGTGAAATTCAAAGTTGAACAACTGCATGACTTGCCAATCGAAGATTTGACAAATACGATTCCATCGCTGACCACTACCAATAACCGTACGCTTACCTTTCAGCTGACTCGTAATAAGCTGAACTATGGCAGCGGCGGACTTGTTAATGGAGGCAATTTGTCAATGTTCAGCCTGGAGCGTGCCGGAGGTAAGGTTCTGGGCGGTGATACCAACTTCTATAAGATGCGGGGAGAAACCAGACAGTTCTTCTCACTGGCACCGAAACATGTCCTCGGTTTCCGCCTGGCAGGGGGTTATCTGACCGGTTCGAGTGTCAGTTCGTCAGAGATGTTTCTATTAGGCGGTTCTGAGACGCTCAGAGGTTATGATTTCCGCAATTCTTCCGGCGACAGATTTGCGCTATTCAATACCGAGTACCGTTACCAGCTCAATAACTATCTGGAAGGTGTCATGTTCCTTGACTTGGGGGATGCCTGGACACCGACAAACGCGGATAATCAGTTTGATCTGAAGGTCGGATACGGTATTGGAATGCGCGTCAATGTGCCAATGCTTGGGCAACTCCGGTTTGACTTTGGGTTTAGTCCGGGAGAAGGCCCCAAATTCTATTTCAGTTTTGGAGAAATGTTTTAATAGTAGTTTTTAACACGTCAAGTTTGCGATTGCATGGAGTGTTAAAAATCTACTTCCAAAAGCATTGTTTTTAACACGTCAAGTTTGCGATTGCATGGAGTGTTAAAAATCTACTTCC
>ENA-UOOH01000157-UOOH01000157.1-fermentation-metagenome-genome-assembly--contig:-NODE-157-length-81217-cov-375.133905_pt1 | contig 81217 bp, 69 predicted proteins | sample MGYA00245778_ERZ724025 | MGnify/ENA primary metagenome ERZ724025 (study PRJEB28704, sample SAMN03018313) | fermentation metagenome | biome: anthropogenic terrestrial biome; feature: soil... | reverse complement strand
ATATCACCTGGAGTTGACACCAATACTGTCTCACATGTATTGAACCCATTCAAAATATTGACATAATCAGCGTTTAGACTAAAATAGAGTTCACGCGGGCGTCGCCAAGTGGTAAGGCATTAGCCTTCCAAGCTAACATTCGTCGGTTCGAATCCGATCGCCCGCTTTTTCTTTTTAAACAAAAAAACCAGTTTTATAGCGAACTGGTTTTTTTTATTGACCTTACTTTCAAAAAATAGCTATTTTAGAAAAAACAGCATGGCCGCGATGGCAATTAGAACCAGGACAATCAAAACCAAGAACCATACGAACTTGCGTGCTGAGCTTTTATCGCCTTTATCCATGAGCAAGCGCAATTGTTGTTGCTCATCAGTGGCTAAGCGGGTTCGCTCGTGGATGTCATCGAGGTTGGTGTATAAGGGTGCCAGGCGCAAGCTTTCAGGACGGGCATGGTCAACAAAGGCGCCCAGTTCCTCGAGCATGGCAGGCACAGATTTCTCTAGCTGTACAATTTCCTCTTCTTTCTTCTTTAAGGATTGCTTGAGCTTTGTAATATGGTCATCCAGCGGACTAAGCTCTTGATTTTTTAAGATTTGGGTACGACTGAAAGTTTTGCTCAGCTCATCAAGTTGATCTTTAAGGGGTTTTAAGTCGGCTTCAATTTTGATGATTTCATCATCAAGTATGGGCGATTTTGTGGAAACCTCGGTGAGGCTTGTGCTAAGTTGCTCTAAGCGACTATTGAGTGGGAAAACCAGGGCACTTTTGTTTGGTGCATCTGAGTTTTCAATTTCAATAATGTTGGTTCGGGTTTCTTTAATTTCGCGTTGGATTCTGGCTTTTTCAATGCCCAGTTCGGTAAATTCGAGGTCAAGTGCTTTGTGGCGTTTGTTGAGCTCATCTAATGTGCTTTGGGCTGTTTTGCGTTGGCTTTCGAGCTTGCTTAGTTGTTCGTCATACTGGGTTTCAATGGTTTTTCGGTCCTGGCTGAACTTTTCAAGCTCTTCTTTCAAAGAGCTGGCGTGCATTTCCATACCCAACACTTGTTGGTTGACGTTGACCAATTTGTTATAGGCATCTTCATAAGATGGATGGCTTAAACGTGCTTCCCAGGTTTCTTTGCCGAGCTGAGCGTGCTGTTGGTTCATCGCCCGTGCCAAACTTTTTAGTTCATTGGAAAGTTTGTTGTCCTGAAGGTTCCATTTTCGATTTTGCAAAGCGGCGCGTGCCCACTGGGGCAATCGCTTGCTGGCTATCAGCCATACGATCCAGGCAATCAGCAGAACGCCTAAAATGATGGACAGAATGATGGCAAGTGTTGAGGGGGCAAATTGAAGCTCTGCCGGCACAAATGGCCGGTGTGATATGGATAAGTGTTGATGAAGTGGGTACATTGGCAGCTCCGTTTCTGATGAAGGGACTTGTTTAACCTATTATACCCGCCTTAGTGCTTGTTTTTTGTTTCTTTGCCATTGTAAAGACCGAATTTGCTTCCATTTTTGAGCAGCGTGCTATAATCTGGGCAACAAGGAAAACGAATAAATGATTTATTTAGTTACCGGCGGCGCGGGTTTTTTGGGCTCTGCCCTTAGCAACCGTCTGGCACGGGAAGGACATGTTGTCCGCGTGTTGGATGATTGTTCGACTGGTGAACCTGCCCGTCTTTTGCCTGAAGTGCAATTTACTGAAGGCGATATCAACGAAAAAACCATGCTTTGGAAGCTTTTACAGGATGTGGATTGTGTTTTTCACCTGGCTGCGAAGGTTTCTGTTTCTGAGTCGGTGCTTTTCCCGCGGGATTATAACCATGTAAATGTGGGTGGCACGGTTACGCTTATGGAAGCCGTGCGCGATACGCATGTTCGTCGCGTGGTGATGGCATCCAGCGGCGCGATTTATGGTGTGCAAGGTGAAGTGCCATATGAAGAAAACGCTGTGGTGCATCCCGGCTCACCTTACGCGGTGTCCAAGCTTTCGGCGGAGTATTATTTGCGAACCATAGCCGAAGAAACCAAAGTTGAAGCGGTTTGTTTGCGCATTTTCAACGCTTACGGACCTGGTCAAAGGGTCACGCTTTCTAATCCGCCGATTATTCCTAATTTCCTGAAGCATGCTTTGACCAATGGCTCGATTGTTATTCATGGGGATGGCAATCAAACCCGCGATTATGTTTATTTAGACGATGTCATCGACGCTATCATTGCGGCTGGCAAGGCGATTGGCGTGGATCAGGAAATAATCAACATTGGCAGTGGGGTAGAAACCAGCGTTAACGAGTTAGCCCGCCTGGTTAGATTGGTGACCGATCGAAAACCAGAGCATATTTTTAACCCCAAACGGGATGGTGGCGCGGACCGCATGTGCGCTGACATCAGCAAGGCTGGGCGTTTGTTGAACTATGTACCCAAAGTGCCTTTGGAAAGCGGCTTGCGTTTGACCATTGAAAAAGATCCCCTTTTGCAAGTTTAGGTTTGCAGGCATGAGAGATATTTTGAGCAGCGGATTTTTTGGGCAAACCGCGCCTGATGTCGCGCCGGCTTTATTGGGCGCTGTTCTTGTGCGTGAGGTTGATGGGCATCGTTTAAGCGCTGTGATTACTGAAACCGAAGCCTATCAAGGGCAAGAAGACAAAGCCTGCCATGCCAGCAGAGGCAAAACGCCTCGAACGGCAATCATGTTTGGCGAGCCGGGGCATGCTTACATCTATTTTACTTATGGGATGCATTGGCTTTTGAATGTGACCTGCGACCAGGTGGGAGCACCAGCGGCTGTGCTGATTAGGGCGATTATGCCATTGGAAGGAATCGATGTGATGCGCACTCTTCGCCAACGCGATGCCGGACGCGCTACCTGGCTTAACGGTCCCGCCAAATTGACCCAGGCATTGGCAATAGATGGCGCATTGAATGGCGCGGATCTAACCACCACGCAAGCCGGATTGTGGATAGAACGCGGGTTTTCGGTACCCAGGGAATGGGTAAAACAAAGCCCACGCATTGGTATTGACTCAACACCGGAGCCCTGGCTTTCAAAACAGTGGCGATGGTATCTTGAGCGGCAAGCAATTTTGGACTTAATGAAAAATTTCAAATGAGGGCATTTATGTTTAGACGAAAAAAAGAAACCCCAAGTTTTACACCGGTTGTAAAGGCTCCCAGCCAAATTGGCACGGTGATCGCGCGTGGTATGAGTTGGAATGGGGATCTCAGCGGGGAAGGTGGCGTGCGCATTGAAGGCAGTGTGACCGGCGAAATTGTGGTGCGCGGTACGGTGGTGATTGGTGAAACGGGCAAGGTGGCATGCAAAACGCTTAAAGCAGAAACGCTGGTTGTGGCGGGACTGGTGCAGGGCGATGTGATCTGCCAAAGGTTGGAAATTCGCTCAACCGGCAGGGTTTGGGGTGATGTGGTGACGATGTCCTTTAGTAGTGAAGATGGTGCCTTTTTAAGAGGCACGATGAAGATGGAAGAGAAGATTGATATTCAGGTGCCGTCAACCGAGCCTGATGCAAGCCCTCAAAAACCAGCAGAAAGTGAAAAACCACCCGAGCCAAACTCAGATGGTTTTTAATCTGTTTCCAAATCCGTTGGAAAGTTAATTAAATTTATTCTTTGATAAATACAACCGTCATACTCGCGCTGCGGTTGATGGCATCAGCAAACATGAAGTATGGATAGCTCAGTGCGCGGACAGCATAGGAGTGGAAAAACTTTGAGAAGCTTTGTCTTTTCTTTTCAGAGGCACCTCTGTTTTTAAGCAAAAACTCAAATGAAATACCCATTGCGCCATGCCTGCCGGTAAAACTTTTGATGCGTTTAAACCGAAATCCATGTCGTTTTAGCAATTGCTTGAGTGTTTTTAGCCCGTAAACATAATAATGCCGGGGCACATCCCAGCCAGACCAGGCTTCTTTGAACCAACGGCGGTCCCAGGACTCTGGGTTGGGCAATGAAAGCAACAAGACACCACCAGGTTTGAGTATCTTGTGAATGATTTCTAGCGTTTCTGCTGGATTCGGCAGATGCTCAAAGACATCCCAAAGCGTTACGAGGTCAAACTGGTTTGGCGGATAGCTGTCAAACTGTAAATAATCGTGTTTAACATCCAGTTTGAGCTGTTCTTTGGCGTAATTGGCAGCATAATCAGAAGGTTCGATACCCTGCGATTCCCAGCCACGATCTTGCATGCCCTTTAAAAAGACACCAGTGGCGCAACCAACATCCAGCACCTTGCCGGTTTTCATGCCGGTCTCGCCAATGGCAAATTCTGCCCGTCTACGCACACCGCGTTGACGATCTGCGCGTTGGTGCCAGGTCTTTTCCTGATCCACGGCGATTGGGTAGGAGATATAGTCTTCAGGATAGTATTTTTCGATGTGCTCGTTGTCGAGCTTTGGTTGGGTCGTAACCAAGCCACATTGAGGGCATTCAAAAAGCCAAAAATCGCCTTCAATGTCGTGAAGGAGATCCTGGGCTTTATAGAGAAATCTCCAATTGGGATTGTCACAAATAAAGCAGGCTTCTGTGGGGTATTTAACTTCGACTTGGTTCTTGTTTTCCATATTATTTTCCAGGTGTGTTGTTAGTTCTTTTTATCAAGCAAGCGCATATAGAATGCTTCAAGGTCTAAAGAGCGCTTATGCCAGCTAAAGCGTTCGTTTTGAGATAAGTTATGCGCGTTTTTGCCATATTGAAGCATTGTTTCCGGGTTGGCGAGGGCCTCAACTAAGGCATCTCCGAGATCTTTTGGATTTGGATTGCAGATATAACCACAAGCGTGTTCCTCGATAAATTTGGGCACATCGCCAACGTTTGTAGCCAAAACAGGTCGTCCAGCGCTGATGTATTCGCTAAACTTGAGCGGAAAACGCCCATGATTTGCCGGAATATTCGCCATTGGTAAGAGTAAAAGGTCGCATGCTTGCAAATAAAGGCTTAGCTCTTGGTCTGTGACACGTCCACTGAGATAAATATTGCTGTCATCCAGGATGGGGTTGCCTTGTCCGATGTGAATAAACTTGGTCGAGCGCAAGGTTTGGCAACACTGACTTGCTTCAGTGAGCAGTTCAAAATCTTTTGTGAAAAAGGCTCCCAATGTTCCAATGATGCGCAAGTCAGGATCCAGATTGAGTGCTATTCTTGCCTCAAGCTTGTCGGTGCGGGGTGAGATTTTTTGGTCAAAACCATTGTAAAGAAGTAGCAGCCTGTCTTCTGAGATGCCAAGGTTTTTCCCCATTTTGTAGAGGTGACTGCATATGGTGGTTGTGCCGTCTGCCTTTTTACGCAGATGACGTTCGCCATAGCTTTCTGCCGGACGCAAGAACGTTCTCGCCATGAAGCTTGTGCGCTCTTCAACAGAGCCACCCTTGCCAAACCAATCTGCCCAATCTGTGAGCATCAGCGCACCGTTTCGTTTAGCTCTAAAAGCAGGTTTGGCGCAGGTTGGACGCATATCAAAGGCGTGTACGACATCAAATTTTTGATTGCCTAGCCAGGCATTGCGAGCCCGTATTTCGCAGGGGTTATAACCATGTAAAAAGCGCTTGCCCCACGGGAAAGTTATTAACTTTACAGAATCAATTTGTTTTTCTTCAAATTGGTTTTCACGTGAGGCGCAAAGTACGCTTACCGTGTGCCCTCGTTTGGCAAGCTCTTTGGCAAGTGCCATCGCGCGCAAAAAACTACCTTGGTTTTCTTTATTAAAGGTGGTGAATAGAATTTTCATACCTGCTGCACTTCCTCTTGCTCTTGTATCGATGGCAACTTGTAACCACGCGATCGCCAGAGTTGGATTGCATAAAAAACGAGCAGGAGAAACTCGCAGAAGATAAAAGTGATAATCATGCCATTTAAGCCATAAGGTTTGTAAAACGCGAGAATGAGGGTGGTTTTTAGGATAGTAACGATAGCCAGGGGAACAAGTTTGAGGTTTTGCTGTTCACGCGCAATGAGAAATGATGATAGTGCAATAGTGCCTGATTTGAGCAATACCAAAGGGCTGGCTAAACGTAAAAGCGGTCCTGCAGGACGATACGCTGCCCCTAAGAGCAAGTTGACGCTTGCTTCTCCAAAAAAGAAAAGGAAAAGCGCGCCCAGTAGTCCAGCACCTAAAAGGAGCAATAAAGGTTGAACATAAAGAGCCATTTTGCTCGTTGTTGACGCTTGCTGACTACTGTTTCTGATTTTTTGCTGATTGATAATGTAAGGCACTAATACAAAGTGCAAAGGCAGTAGCGTGGCAATGCCAGTTAAAAGCATGTTGCTGGCTGTGCCATAATAGCTAATTTCGGCAGTCACGAGGCTTAGAAAAGCGAGTAATGTTAAATCTAACCTGTCATATGCAAAATTGAGGATTTCTGCCAAGCCAAAAGCCCAGGTATTCTTGCTGATTGTTTTGATTAATCGCCAATTGATTAAACCTATTTCGGGTTTCAGGAAAGACCAGAGATAAGCCAAAACACTTACATTGACAAGTAATCGCAAACCTAAAAACCAAGGAAGTGCCTTGATTTTGAAAAGTATGAGCACTAAGGTGCTGGTTAGGCGCAAAACACGTGAAATGGTGAGGGTGATTGAGGCTCTTTTATACTGGTCGATTGCGTAATGGTAAGTGTATAAACTCCCACTGAGCGAATCAGTAAGTACATCTAAAAATGCTAAACCAAGTATGATTGGGATATAGATTTCCTTACGCAAGTTTGGTAAGGCAACAACCATGACTAATCCAAGCAGGATACCAAAAAAAAGTTTGAATGAGAGCAACAAGCCTAAGTTTTTATGGCTGTTCTCAACATCCATAGCAGTTCGCTGTAAAAGCCAGTGATCAAAACCCCAATTGATTAGAATCATGCCTAAACCAGCCACATTGAAGGCGGCAAGCACATAGGCGTTAAGTTCTGGACCAATCCACCGGGCAAGCAGTAAGGTTTGTAGCATGACCAGTACTTGTGAAAGAACAGAGGTTCCGCCCACTGCCATCAATGCTTGCAGGAGTTTAGAAAAGAGATTGGGGGTCTTTGCTGACGCTTTCAAGAGTACCTCATCACTGTAAGCACTTCATTTGAAGAAGCTTTTACAGTTTCGATGTGTGAATTATATCAATGCCTTATCGATAAACTAGCGCGTTTCATCTAATAAAACCAAGTCCATCTTATTTGAGCAAAGCTGCAGGATTTGGACACCATTTTTATCGTATATCAATTCCACATTCGGGCTGGCTAACAAAGCGAGCAGGTTAAAATCTTGATTATTGAAAGGGGCATTCTTGCCGCTATAAAGATAGCCTACATTCAGGTTGCAAAATGGCTGCGTATCGATTAACTCATTGCCAGCTAAGTAGAGCGAGTACACCAATTTAGAGCGATATTGGACGATGTTGTAATCATATGCTTCCACAGATATCATTGTTCGCGTGTTTGTTTCACGCTCTGCAAAATATGGGATCCAATGGCCGGCGTCTGTGCCATGAACAGCACCACCCGCCCAAGAAAAAGTGTTTACAGCGAAAACCGCATCTTTTGGTGTGTTTTCTTTTATCCAGAGCATAGCTTGCTCGTCTTCAACGCTCATAAAGTGGCGCCATGGTTCAATCTGATTGATGCGATCGTTTGTGAATAGCAATCCTATAAAAACGAGCATCCAGGTTAAGATAGCTTGAATGCCAGACTTCGTGAATTTGTTTATGCCGAAGAGTGCTTGAGCTGCTTTTTTTAGTTCTTCAAAAAGTAAACCGAAACCTAAAGCGCCCGGCATGTAGGCGAGTATCATCACGCCAGTCATATTAACAAAGGCTAATTTGTAGATGTTAAACTTGGCAAGGCTACCTTCAATAAATAGGCTAGCTAGCCATGCAATAGTAGTCATTGCTAAGACTTTGGTCTTTTTAAAACAAAGCCCAATGAGTAAGCCTAAGGCTGCAAATATGCTGGCTGCTCTTGTTAGACCAATTTCAAAAAAGGTTTCATATTTAAAGGTGTGATAAGGTAGCTCGGCAAGAGATTTTTGTCTGCTTGCTTCATCTAATGGATTGACAGATTTTTCTGGCGTCCAGATAGGATTCAAATAAAAACTTAGAGCAGTTACCAGGGCAGGAAGAGTCAGAATGAGCGCAACAAGGGCAACTAAAACCGTATTGAAGAAAATCTGCTTGGCTTGCGCTTTTTTAACCTTGATTTTGCCAATTGTAAATATAAAGATAAAGACTAGCAGAGGTAAAAAGAACGCAGCAACCCTAAAATGAAGAAGTGCGCATGCACTAATGGTAAGCCCGGCAATGCTAATCGCGATGATGTCAAAACGTTTCCAAAATGGTTGACCTTGCTCAGTTCCTGTGGGCGATTTTATGGCATTGTTTGTTTGAGTACCACTTTCGAAAGCTTCCCACGCCAAAAGTGCGGCAGGCAACAGCATTGTTTGTGAAGCCATTTGCGGAAATCGACCCCAATTGAAGTAAAGAGCGGGTTGAAAACTGACCAGCCCGGCAAAAACCATTCCAGCTAAACCCGCTGTACGGCTCATTCTTTTATCCAGAAAAACAAAAACTGCCAAGCCAGCAAAGGCATTAACCAGTTGGGAATAAACAAGTAAGGCAGTGTGAGGTGCGACATTACCAAGCAGTCCCAGCGACCCACTTAATGCATACAAACCCAAATGGTAGGCAGAAAGGTTGGTAGGATCAAAAGGAAGCATATCAGCGGGCAGTTGCCCGTTGAGCATCACGAGCTTCGTAATGATGCTATGATGCAAACTGTCGCTCCAAGCTGGATAAGGATAGTGCCATGTGGGTATCATGCGGGTGAGAATTGTGATGAGCAAGAGACCCAGAACAATAAAATCTCTTTTTTCAAACTTAAAGTTGTCTTTCCATGATTTACGATACTGCCAGAAGTTAAACAGTAAACACAACACCAGAAATACAATAAGTTTATTAGAACCAATTTGCATACCTGGCAGTAAAGCTCTGGCTAAATAAAAAAAGACCGGATAAAAAGCCATACCTACGAAAAAGGCAAGGATCCATCGCTGGAGTGTTGACCAACGCTTGTAAAAGCCACCCAAACTAATGATTGCCCATCCGGGCAGAAGCTGCATGGCAAATGTTATAAAAATAAGCTTGAGCATGATCCAAATTGTCATTAGATTTCCTTGTCTTATTCAGTCTGATGCTAATTCGTAATCGCAGGAAGCATTATCTTGAAAATTGCTTGAAATTTAGCAAAATACTCGCTTGCCTGCTCGTTTTGATCCAGCCCGCCAATAAAATAAACCGCGCCATCCATGTTGGCAGAGCTAGCCTGTTTTGGGATGCTCATCTTTGAGTTTTCGAAGGCGTGCATCCACGTTTCGTTGTGTACGGCGTAGTAACTAAGGAGTTTTTCGCCAGACTCCAGTGCTGAGAACACAACAATGGAATCGCCCAGATTTTGAACTGCTAAAATCTCTTTCGCTTCAAAGGCCTTTAAGGGATCTGACCATGCAACTTTCGTGTTCTCTCCGTTAGGTGGTGTGAAAACGCGTAGCGTGTTTATGTTTTGAACAACACCATCCTTTGACTCTGTTCCACCAATAACCATGATGCGATCATTTGTAGCTACGGCAAAGGCATCAGCAAATGAACTTGGCGAGTCAGCAGCATAAGCCCATGTGTCGCTCTCGGGATCATAGATGAGGCTTTTGGCCACTGTTTTTTCGCCATCCCATCCGCCAAAGTAATAAATCTTACCTTCATACATTGTGGCGGCGTAACGACTTAGCGCAATAGGGGCTTTGGCTTTGGAAACCCAGGTATCGCTTTGGATGTCATAAACTTCTAGAATATCCGTTACAAGACTGTTTTTGATCTCACCGCCGAAAATGTAAATTTTGCCAGCCAGTTCGATAGCCTGGGTGTTTTTTACTGCGGTGGGTTTGGGCGCGTGTTGAGACCAGCGATTGTTGCGCGTGCTATAACTCTGGTTTAGGGCGCTAATACCTTCAAGGCTTTCACCGCCAATGGCGAAAATTTGATTTCGATATGCCATTCCTGCCAAACCCACGCGGGCAGGTTTGAGAGGGTCCAGGATTTGCCACCTGTCTTGGGTCACGAAGCTTTGAAGAGGGTCTGGCGTGGGCGTAGGTTTCGCCAAAAATGAAGATCTGGAAAAAAGTAATGAAAGAACGATGATCAAAACGACCAATAAAATAAGCAAAAGCCACCAAAACTTGCGCAACCAGATGAGCCATTGGGGTTGCTCAGCTTCAACAAATTCGGTAATAACCTGGGGTTCTGGTGCTTCCTGGCGAGGTCCTTCTATCAAGCCATGTTCAAGTGCATAAACAATGGCTTCGGACCGGGAGGCAACGCCGAACTTTTGGAATATGTTCGATATGTGTACTTTTACGGTGTTAACGCTAATCACCAAGTCAGCAGCAATCTCTTTGTTGCTTTTTCCTTGGGCAATGAGCTGTAAAATCTCTTTTTCACGCGAACTGAGCGGATTTTCTTCCATTTTTTAACCTGTTGCTACGATTATAAGCGATTTCCTTATAACTTTTCGCTTAGCCATTAAAAAACCTAACGCACCAGGAGTGCGTTAGGTGAGTGATTAATTTTACAATCTTTGAAATCGCATTTACTTTGTGCTCTACCCCAAGATGAGTTACTTATGAACTGGGAAAAAGTAAATCTGATAAGGCAAGATATTCATAAGATCGTTTTGACTTTTGTATGAGGTCCTGCCTTGCCCACCGTAGTATTCAGCCTCGCTAGGTAAGCGGGGTCTGCCACCTTGGGTTGGCGCATGCCAGTTAATATCCACATCGCGGAAGGTGATATCAACCGCCTTGCCAAAGCAATAATATTTACAGGCGGTGAGCGTTTCTTTTTCGACCACCATAAAATGCAAATGATGTCCTGTGCTTGGTCCGGTGTTATCAGCTTTGCCCAGGAACTGACCTCTGTTTACATAAACGCCCTTGGTTTTGAGTTCTTCAGGGATGCTGCCATTGGCAAGGTGTAAGTAGATTTGGTAAGTCCAGGGGCTGGTGGTGCGGTCTTCCAGGGTGATGCTATTCATACATGTTTTGTTGTTGTTCGCGCAGGTGTCGCGCCAATGATAAACAAAACCGCCCTTTGAAGCAGAGACATCAAACATCGTGCCATCAGCAAAGTCAAAAGCGTAGTAGCAATAGTTTCTCGGCGTGCAGGAGGTGTGGCCAATGGACCAGGTAACCCGCTTGACCTGCCCAGCCGGCCAGGGTAGGTAATAGCCGCCATAAACAATACCTGTTGGTGCTTTTGGTTCTGCACCAACAAAGATGCTTTCTGCCAGCTCTGTTTCGCCAAAATCAGAAATCAATAAACGGTCGCCAAAGTCCTCATCCAAAGCCGTGTGCAAAGTCCATTTTGTTTTTGAAGAATTTAAAAGCGCCAGGATCAGCAAAGGTTCGCGGGCATAAATCTCGTCGTCTTCATCTGTTTCTGCCATCCAAAGCACGGCTTGGGTTGCATCCTCATTAAAATGAATATCCATCAGACGCCAATCGCTGGTAAATCGCTCGCTGACAAGTCCTGGAAGTTGATCAAAAAGTAAAACCTCAAGCGGACCGGAGCTCCTTGGCAAATCAGTGGGGATGACCAGCTCCTTGCGTTCCAATATTGGGCTTTCGTTGGTTACCAGGATAAAGGTAAGCAATAATAAAGCCAGGATTGGAAAAATATATAGCCAGGTTCGACTTTTTGGACGGCTTTGATTAGAGTCAGGTATCGTGTTCATAAGTTAATCCATTTTAAATAATAGACATTCTACGACAGCTATGTTGCAAGCTTTATGCCACAATCCTTTGGTTTCTTTTCATTATTATCAGAATTTCAGCTTAAACCCTGGAATGTTATCTAAGACTAATGTTATACTTCGCACAGTTAATAATAAATTTCTGCTCGAAAAACGGGCGTTTAATAATCCTCTCAGAAGATGATTATTAGAAAGAGGACATAAATGAATTACTCTAATCAAAAACCCCAAAAACCTTGCCTCATTTGTGGGCAAACAGATTGGGAATTTCTGTATCCTGCCAAGGATTATTTGCATGATCTGGAGGGCGATTTTTCACTATGGGAATGTGATGAATGTGGGTTTGTGCATACCATGCCTCAACTTGTCGGCGAAGACATTGAGGTGTACTATCCCGAAGATTACGTTGCTTACAGTGAGGACGTTTCTCAGGAAGAAAAAGCCGTTGCAAAATGGGATAGAGAACGTGGCGTCGCAAGACGATGTAATTTTGCAATCAAATCCACCGGAAAGAGCACTGGCAAAGTTTTGGACGTTGGGTGTGCCAGTGGTAATTTTCTAAAAGGAATGCAAGATCGTGGCTGGGACGCTTTTGGCGTTGAACCCTCAGCATATGCCTCAAAGTATGCCAATGAGGTGCTCGGCTTGGATGTGAAGCATGGTTATTTGGTGGATGGCTTGTTTGAGGACGATTTCTTTGACTTGGTCATGCTTTGGGATGTTTTTGAACACCTCGAAGACCCTGAAACCTCACTTGAAGTGATGCGCAAAATCATCAAACCAGGTGGAACGCTTTTGCTTTCATTGCCAAATTCAAAATCATGGGATCGCCACTACTTTAAGGAAGCCTGGTGCGGTTGGGATGTTCCTCGCCACTACTATGCTTATAATCCTGAGCTTTTGCAAAGACTGGTAGAACGCCATGGGTTTAAGAAAAAACTGCTAAAGAGCTTTACCGGACGCCACGGATCGGCTGCTTTATCTTTTGACTATCGCCACAAGATTATGGGAAAAAGCCAGGCGCAACGCGAGCGATTCCAAAACTTTTTCAATTCCTATTTCTTCCGATTGTTGAGTTATCCTTTCTATTTCCTTTCGGATCGACTCAATCGAAGTGCAAATATGACCATGGTCTTTACTAAAGACGAGGCATAAAACAATCTGCACAAAAGTTATCACATTTATTTCTTAAAAGTTAGAAAGCCAATTGAAAAATCGATTGGCTTTTTAATTTTTTTGAGCCCAAAAAGCCCAAAAGACTGTTATACTAATCTATGCAAACTTGAAAGCACCTGAAATACTATTTAGCAATTTAGGAGGTAACGCATGCCCCCAAAGGGATGGGTTGAAATCAATGAACTGTATTGTAAGGCTTGTGAAACGTGCATCACTGATTGTCCGCAACAGGTATTGGCACTGGACATGAGCCGCTTGAGCATCAAGGGCTATCACCCTGCTTATATGGCTCAACCGGAGAAATGTATTGCCTGTGGCATTTGTTCTACTGTTTGCCCGGATGCGGCAATCACTGTGTATCGTGGCACTCCGCCTGGTTACGAAGAGAAAGAGAAAGGAACAGACTAATCATGGCTAAAGAAATGATCAAAGGGAATGTAGCCGTTGCTGAAGCCGCTGTTCGAGCAGGACTGGTCTCCTACTTTGGCTATCCCATTACACCCCAGACAGAACTGCTTGAGTACCTTTCTGCCCGCATGCCAGAATTAGGCCGTGCTTTTGTGCAGGCTGAAAGCGAACTTGGCGCAATCAACATGGTTTATGGCGCCGCATGCACCGGTTTGCGCACGATGAGCTCTAGCTCAAGCCCTGGTGTAAGCTTGATGACCGAAGGTATCTCTTACATCTATGGTACAGAAGTGCCCGCAGTCTTGGTAGACGTTATGCGTGGTGGTCCGGGTTTGGGTAATATTGCACCCAGCCAGGCAGATTACACCCAAATTGTGCATGGTGGCGGTCATGGTGAGTATCATCTCATCGTATTGGCGCCCTCATCGGTTCAAGAAGCCATCGACCTGACCGGCGAAGCTTTTGACCTCGCAGAAAAATACCGCACTTTGGCAGTTATTTTGATGGATGGTTTCCTGGGTCAAATGATGGAACCTTGTGAGTTGCCACCTTTCAAAGAAGTCAACATGGAATCACCCGATTATGCCGTTGCGCCCAAACCGGGACGCGAACGCCGCTTCTTAACCTCCATCAATATCGATCCACCCGCTCAGGAAAAACTCAACATTCACCAAATGACCAAGTGGGAAGAAATTACCAAAAATGAAGTCCGCTACAAAGGCTATTACCTCGAAGATGCCGAATACGTGGTGGTTGGTTTTGGTACTTGTGGTCGCATTGCCCTGACTGCCGTGCGCGAAGCACGCGAACAAGGCATTAAAGTTGGTCTTTTGCGACCTGTGAGCCTCTCTCCTTATCCCACCGAAGTCTTGAATGAGCTGGCTGACCGCGCTAAAGGTTTCCTGGTTGTTGAAATGAACAATGGCCAGATGTTGGATGATGTCGTTTCTATTGTTGCGCGACGCGCGCCTGTGCATTTTTACGGACGCATGGGTGGTATGGTGCCTTATCCTGATGAGATTGGCCGCGCGATTAATGACATGATCGAAGCCAAAGCTGCAAATGATTATGTTGGACGAGATGACTGGTTGGCGCAAATGCGCGAAATGATTGGACAAGGAGCATAAAGATGACTGATACAGACGTCAAATTGGTATACGATCGCCCTGTTGGTCTTGCCCCCCGCACCACACACTATTGCCCGGGTTGTACGCATGGCGTTGCACATCGCTTGATTGCTGAAGTGCTTGAAGAAATGGGAGAATTACGCAACACCATCGGTGTGGCACCGGTTGGTTGCGCTGTTTTTGCTTATAACTACTTCGACTTTGATTTTGTTGAAGCAGCACATGGTCGCGCACCCGCCATGGCAACTGGCATCAAACGCACGCTGCCTGATCGCTTGGTCTTTACCTACCAAGGTGATGGTGACCTTGCATCCATGGGTATGGGCGAAACCGTGGCTGCTGCCGCACGTGGTGAGCAAATTACCATCTTCTTCCTGAACAACACCAACTACGGTATGACTGGTGGTCAAATGGCACCCACAACCCTGCCCGGACAGAGAACAAGCTCATCACCGCTTGGCAGAGACGTGGAAACCCAGGGTTACCCCATTCGCACTGCTGAAATGCTGTCCACATTGGATGGTGCCAGCTATGTGGTGCGCCGAAGTTTGGGTGACGCACGCGGAATCCGCAATGCTAAAAAGGCCATCCGCACTGCTTTTGAAATTCAAAAAGCCGGATTGGGTTTTTCGATGGTTGAAATGCTTTCCATTTGTCCCACCAACTGGGGTTTGAGCACACCCAAATCGCGCGAGTGGTTGAAGGAACATATGCTGCCTTACTATCCAGTGGGAGATTTTAAGGTTTCAGAAGAAGCCGAACGAATTATGAAGGAGGTAAAGTAAGATGCAATATGAAATCCTAATTGCTGGGTTTGGTGGTCAAGGTACTTTGTACGCTGGCCAGGTATTGGCATACGGTGGTATGGATGAGGGCAAACATGTAACATGGTTGCCGTCCTACGGTCCCGAGATGCGTGGTGGTACTGCCAACTGTACTGTGGTCATCTCTGAGGATGAAATTGGTTCACCCACTTCTTTACATCCCACAGCTGTAATCGCCATGAATTTGCCTTCGCTTGATAAATACGAGCCTATGGTGAAAAGTGGTGGCTGGCTGATCGTTAATGAAGACCTGGTCAATCGTGTACCAGATCGTAAAGACATCAACATCGTGATGGTGCCTGCGAATACCATCGCGCGCGAAATTGGCAATGAACGGGCTGCCAACATGGTCTTGCTGGGTGCTTTGGAAGCCAATTTGCAGATCTTGCCAGAGAGCGCCATTGAGCGTTCGCTCGAAGCCAATACCGGTGAAAAACTAAAGAAATTTGTGCCCTTAAATGTGGAAGCTATGCGCCGTGGCGCAGAGTATAAACTTTAGCGGAAGTTTTGTTCAAAAAAACGCCGTGGATGAGCTCCACGGCGTTTTTTACTCGATGAAAACCAAAAATAATCCTTTTGGGTTAATGAAAAAAGGGTCATTTTTGATAAATAAGCCCAATGTATTATTGATTTGCAAGCGGTCTGGAGGCTATACTTGGGGCATAAACTACAAAAGGAGTATTTACTAATGAAAAAGTTCTTCTCAATCTTCTTAGCACTCGCACTCGTTCTGGCAGTCCTGCCCGTTGCTGGTGCGCAAGCCCAAGCACCCGTTGCTTTTGAATCCTCAATCGTGGTTCAAAACCTTGCTGATGAGACGGGTACTCTCAGTCTCAGTTTCTACAATCTTGCTGGAAATCTCGTAGATACCGCTGAAAAAGAAATAGAAGCAAATGCTTCCGTAAACTTCTATCGTGGCACTATGCCCATTGATCCTGGTTTCAATGGTAGCGTCGTTGTGGCTTCCAATGTTCCCACCGCAGGTCTTTCCAACTTGGTTGGACTCAAGACTGGTGGAAAAGCTATGACCTACGGTGCTTTTAGCGCTTTCACAGCAGGCTCAAAATCTGTTTATTTGCCTGTGTTGATGAAAGGTAACTATGGCTATGACACCTTCTTCTATGTCCAGAACCTGGACTCGGAAAATGCTAATGTCACCATCACCTACAGCGATGGCGAAACAAAGACTTTGGAAGGAATCAAACCTGGTGCTGCCAAAGCCGTGAAACAAGCAGACGAAACTCACGCTGGTGCGGTCTTCTCAGCAATTTTGACCTCTGAACAAAATATTGCTGTGACTGTTGCCCAATCAGGCCCAACCCTCTTGGCTTACAATGGTTTTGGTGCTGGTACTGTGATGCCCATCATGCCCCTCTTCCAAGCCAATAACAGTGGTTATATCACTGGTATCCGAATCCAAAATACTGGTACTGTAGATACAGATGTTACAGTTGCCTACACTCCTGGCAGCGCTGGAACTGCTTGTACAGAAAAACGCACCATCAAAGCTGGTGAATCTGTAACCTATGGTCTCGCTGCTTTCGGTGCAGGTCAAGAGGGTTCAAATTGTGTGAATGAAAAATTCATTGGTTCCGCCGCTGTTTCTGAAAACAGTGAAGGACAACCTTTGGTTGCCGTTGTCAACCAACTCAATAGCAAAGCCTTCAAGGGTGGTTCATACAATGCCTTTGATGCTGCCCAGGGCAAGGGCAAGGTTATCTTCCCCTTGATCATGGACCGCAACCATGGTTACTTCACTGGTTGGAGTATCGTCAATGTTGGCGATGCAGCTATCCCAGCTGAAGGCGTCGTCTGTGTTGTCAAAGGTCGTGGCATTGAAGAAACATTCAAGAGCCCTGAAATTCCTGCTGGTGGCGGTTGGACATTGACCCACAGCAATAAAATCGCTGAAGGTTTCGTTGGTAGCGCTGTTTGTTCAACCACTGGTAAAGTTATTGGTGTGCTCAACCAACTTGGTTCAGGCGACACATACACCGGTGTTGACGCATTGCTCGTATCCGAGGGTTTCCTCGTTGACTAAGGTGCAAATTTAGTAATAAAAAACAGCCTCGACCCGAGGCTGTTTTTTTATGTCTTTATCTTCCGAATAAAAGGTCAATCGATTATAATAAGGTCTATGAAAAGAAAAACCTTAATATTCATATTGATTACCGTCTTGAGTTTTAGCGTTCTTTCAGCTTGTAATAAAGAATCTGACAATGGTGTAAAAAATCCAACGAACGTGCTTGATCCAAACACTGAGCTGGTTTCAAGCCTGACCATCCCTTCCCCAACATCCGAACTTGCCGTTGTTCATGGCCGGCTTGTTGATGAGGAAACTGGAAAAGCACCTCAGAACGCAGTTTATCTGGCAGAAAATATTACTGATGACAAACCGGATTTGCCCACTTACTTGTCTTTTTCTCATGTGAGCAGCCCTAGAGCAGAAATAGACGAAAATGGCTTTTTCTATTTTAAGGATGTTCCCGAAGGCCAATATGCCATTTTGTTGTTTGTGCCGGGTGGCACTCCTATTTTTATTGACAACGGGAAAACGGATGACACTATGGATTACCTCTGGGTGAATGCCGTGGCGAACGAAACCCTGGATATGGGAACGATTTACGTGCCCTAGAGCTTTGTAAAAGAGTTTTATTGGATTTGAAGGCATTAAAGCTTGTTGCTGTCACCGTCAATTGGAACCGCGCGGAAGATACTATCGCTTGTGTCCAATCCCTCAAAGCTCAAAGCTTGCCCCTGAATAAGATCATTGTTGTTGAGAATGGCTCTGATGAAGAGCCTTCTTTTATTTCCCGTAATCCCTTTGATGATATCGAAGTGCTTGAAACCGGCAAGAACCTGGGCTTTGGGGCAGGCGCCAACGCGGGAATGAAACGCGCTTTAGCAATGGGTGCTGATTATGTCCTGCTCATTAATAACGACACAATCGCGGATGTAAAAATGCTGGAAACGTTGCTTGAGGAAAGCCAAAAAGAGGGTTTTGCAATAAGCGCACCCCTTATTTATTATCATGACAATCCAAATGAGGTCTGGTCTGCTGGTGGGCATATCTGCCAGGTGTTTGGTTTGCCCCTCAACGCGCACCATCGTAAAAATCCGCCATCTGTAAATACCCAACGCAGTTTTTTGACCGGTTGTTGTTTGCTGTTTAGCAAATTTGCCATTGAGAAGCTCGGTTTCTTTGTTGAAGATTATTTTATGTACTATGAAGACCTGGATTATATGGCGCGTGCCAGGCAAGCTGGCATCAAAATAGGACTTGTGCCCAGTGCAAAACTGTGGCACAAAGAAGCCCAAAGCAGTGGCGGCTATCTAAACCCCAAGGAACGCTATTGGTCTGCCCGCTCGTTGATGAAATATAGCAAACGTGCTACAAAATGGTGGAACGCCATCCCTCTTTGGGCGCATCGCGCGATTAGTGCGTTCTTGTGGACCATGGGCTTGGTATTAAAAGGGAAGCCCGAAGCCCTTAAAGCTTACTGGCAAGGACTGCGCGAGGGCTTAAAAGCCTAAAGCAAAATCAGGACCGATAGCTTATTTCTGAGCGTTTTCTTTTAAAAACCTAATCCAGTTTCCAAATACTGACGCTGTTGTTTTGATAAAGTTGGGTTAAACCAGGACAGCCTAATAAAGTGTCTGTTTGAATGCCAGCCGGCTCTTTTTGGTTATTAGGCCTAACGCCGTCTCTCACGTAAATATGGTCTAATTTTACTTCTGCCAGGAGACTATAAAAGCTTTCGTCACATTCCGTTATCTTGGAAGCTTTTTCGCCCCAGGACATCCACGTTTTAGCGTCTTCTGCTTCCATTCCATAGGGGAAGAAAGTTGTTGGCGCCACGCTAAAACGTCCGGTGTAGGGTAAAAGCCAGCCACCACCGTCAACACTGCGATAGATCCCATAGCCCCAATAAGTGGTGTTCACGTAAAAGCGGGCATCCTCAGGCAAATGCGCATTGATCCAATCCATTGCCTCAACATCGTCTTTATTGGCAATGATTGTGATGCTATTAATAGCCTTTTTGTTTTGGTTGGATCCCCAAAGGAGCATCGCCATCGCCACAAGAACGAGAAAAATGTTGCCATATTGCTTCTTGGGTTTCCATTTTTGAAGTTGTTCACCGAGCCAGAACAAGAGCAAGCTGCTAAGAATTGTGATGGGGATAAAAGTAATCAAGGCAAAATAATCACCCCGAAAACCCATAAACTCAATGCCGGTTGGCACAGTAAAAAACATAACCAACAAAGACCAAACCGCAAATTTGCGGTAATCTGATTTGATGAAGGCAAAGATGAGGGCAATTAAAGCCAAGGCGATGAGCGCATAAGCTGCCACCGGACCTAAAATGTACTTTACATACTCCCAATCCTCAGGCTTTGGCCAAAAATGACTGCGCTCTGCACTGACGCCAATATTGTAGCGGCCTGAAGAAAGTTTAATGACATGCAAGTACCATGGCAAGCTCAACAGAAAACCACCAAGAGAGGGTATGAGCAAGGCGAGCAAACCTTTGGCTTCCCATTTTTTTGTTTTTAGGCTTTGGATAATCCAATCGATGCCAAGAATGACCAGATAGAAAGCCAGCAAAAAAGCAATTAAATAGTGGCTTAACAAGGATCCCGCGGTGAGTAAGCCTAAAGTGATCGTGTTACCCAAGGAGCGGTCACCTTTATAGATTTTTTGAGCGAAGGCCATGGCTAAAGCCAGTAAGAAGGTGCCGGTGAGCAGGGTGTAGCGACCCCAGGTGAGGTAATAGCCGGGCATCTTCGTTACAAAAGTGACAAAGATCGCTGCCAGTAGGGCAGGTCGCCAGTCTTTAGTGAGGCTCTTTGTGAGCGCGTAGATGCCCAAACCAATAAAGGCGTTTAAGACTTGCCCAAGCATGAGCGTAACTTGTGCCGCATTCTGTCCGCTGATGCTGGCAAAGAAAGCGGTTACGCTGTGGAAAGAAAAGTGATAGTAAAAAGGACCTGGCAAGTAGGGTTCAAGGCTGGCAGGCAATCCACCCGCTTCGATGAATTTACGCACAATCAGCACATGATGTTGCGAATCAACCCAATTGGGCAGGACCAAGGTTTTGGCTTGCCAGAAACGCCAAAAAACAAAACTACCTAAAATCAGGAACAGAACTAGCCAATGCCACCAAACGAAAGTTGGCTTGTTTTTAATGATGCCAAATAAAGCAACGCCTAAACATAAAGCCAACAAGATGCCCATAATCCAGCCGGTAACCTGTAAGCCAATCAAATGGAAGAGCAAGGCGCCAACGGCAATCAGGCTAAAGCTGATACCCAAAACTTGCGCCAGGATTTGCGCGGGGTCATCTTCTTTGTTTTGGAACCATGCCCAAAAAGCGAGTCCAGGCAATAAAAGGGCAAGAAATGCCAATATGGTGCGGAGGATTTGGATCAGTTGCATTTTTCAATCCCTTCAATTTGGGGTAAAGCATCTCGTAGTTCTAAGATTGTTTTGCCAAGAACGGGATGCACAAAGTCTGGGGCTAATTCAGCCAAAGGGACGAGCACAAAAGCCCGATTGTGCAGGTTTTTGTGAGGGATGGTGAGCATTGGAAGGACCACGATGCGTTTGCCGTAAAACAAAATATCAAGGTCAATTAAACGTGGTCCCCATCGGAAGCTTTCAACCCGTCCTATACTTGCTTCAACCTTTTTTAGCCTGCAAAGGAGTTTGTAGGGCGAAAGGTCGGTTTCGATATCAATCACCTGGTTCAAAAAAGCTGCCTGGTCTTCAAAACCCCAGGCGGCTGTTTCATAAACAGATGAAACGGTCGTAATTTTGGCAAAAGCTTCCAAGGCTGTTCGCGCCTCTTGCAGGTTAGCCATGCGGTCGCCGATATTTGTGCCAAGTCCCAGGAAAACTTGCTTCATTCAACACCCTGATAGATATCGATAAGGTCTGCCAATACCCCGAAAGCGGTTGTTTTGGGGCTTGGGTCTGATTCTAAAATGCCCAAGCCTGGGAGCACGTCCAGCGCGAAGCTGACAAATGAGGAGGTGCCAGCCACGCTGTAAAGCGGGGATTCAGCCGAAACCATTTCAGGTTTTACTTGCGCGATAAAGTTCTTCCCTTGCCAGCCACCTCTGCAGACCAATTTCCAGCGTTTGCCTTTGGCTTTTGCCTCAGCAATCATCTCGCTGGTAATGCCTCTGATGCCGGTTCGGTCAACTTCCAGAGGTGTAATGGGGTGGTTCATCAAAACGGTGGAAAGCGCAGCTACTTTGATGGCAGCGTCCCAGCCGTCCACGTCGTTGCTTGGATCACTTTCGGCAATGCCTATTTGTTGGGCATGCAGGATGGCGTCTTCAAGCGACGTGCCAACTTCCATGGCTTCAATCAGCAAATTGGTGCAGGAGTTGAGGATACCTACAAAGCCTTCGATTTCGGCACCCGCCAGTGTTGTGCGATGGAGCGAGAAGATTGGCGCGCCGTCCATAACGGCTGATTCAAACCGGAATTTCAAGCCTTTGGATTGCGCCAGTTGATTGAGCTTTTGATAAGCATAAACCACAGGACCTTTATTGGCGGTTATGCCGTGCAAACCTTGCTCGAACCCGGCGTGTAAATGGTCAATGGCGGGCGTTCCAGCCTGAGGATTGACTGGTGTGGTTTCGACGAGCACGTCAGCAGGGCAGGATTTGATAAAGTCGAGCGTGTTCCCCTCAAAGGTCTGTGTGCCCAGGCTTGCCAGGCTTTGTTTGTTTTCGACCAGGCGGAGGGCTTCTGTGAGCTGGATGCCATCTGGGTTGATGCATGCCCCATGACGGGCAGTGATGATGCCGGTAATCTTGGCGCGGATGCCATAGTCCTCGCGTAGCGTTTCTTCCTTTTGCATCAAAAGGCTCGCAAAAGCGCGACCCACATTTCCAAAACCAATCAACATTAAGCGAACGTCTCTCATCGTGCCAACCTCGTTACTCGTTTTTGTTATTATAGCCAAACATGCCAAATAGTGTGGTATGAAGCTTCTTTTCGTTGTTTCTGGAAATACTTGCTCTAATAATCCAAAGGGTCTTGGATGCTAACGTTTTCATCGCCCAAAAGCCCACGCAGTTTGTTGAGTAGCGCTTGGTTGATTCTAACGCCATCATTGGGGAAGAAAATGACCTCAGATTCTTTGTGGGTTCCTGGGATGCTAAAAGAAAACTGGTCTTTGCCCGGGTAGGATTGCAAAATGCCGTAAATATGGGCGATATGCCTGAGCACACGTTCTCGATCCCCGTTGTTGGGAATGGTAATCTTGAGCCATTGACGGAAAATGGCAGGCTCATCATCGTCATCTTCAAAGATGATGGTGTCTATATCAAATGCAGAGTGATTGGACGCGGCTGCTTCTTGCTGGCTTTGCTGTTCTGGCAAGCTTTCATCTGCTGATGTTTCAGTGCCTGTGCTATGGGTTTGGTCGTTCACAAGCGGCGAAGAAAAACCCTCTGCCTCAGCTTCGAATTCAGGTTCTTCAAGACTTTGCAAGACGCCAAGCGGGTGATCCATATCAAAGAAAGGATCGCTCAGTTCCTCAGTTTCGAACCATGAAATCTCCTCATCTATGGCGTAATCACCTTCCGGGTCGGTCTCTTGTATGGTCAAATTACCTGGGTCAATTGCTGGTTTTGAGCCGTTTTGCGGGTATCGATAGCGGGAAAGTTTGCGCATATCAGGTAAATAGTTATCCAGCAGTTTTTCAAACAGCGTTTCCTGGCTGGTTGTGGGTGGTGCCAGGTTTTCGTCTACCTCAATACGCGCGACCGCATCAGCGATAATCGAGTCGCCGCGTTCCTGATGTTGCATTTTGCCTTCAATGACCAAAAGCGAGCCAGGTTCAACCATGTGGCGGGACTTCGCCCAAACATTCGGGAACATGACAATTTCTATTTCACCAAAGTTGTCTTCCAGGGTTACAAAAGCCATGTCATCACCTTTTTTGGTAACCAAGGCACGACTTCGTTTGACCATGCCACCAACTGTTACAGCTGCGCCGTCTTCAACATCTGAAAATTCATTAGAAGTGTTGCTTAAACGGTGGCTGATGTGGCGCATTAATTTGCTGAGTGGGTGATCTGAAATGTACAAGCCGAGGAGCTCACGTTCCCATTCCAGCTCTTCGTGTGAGTCTGATTTCGCGGTGCTTGAAAGCTTGATTTGCCCTGGCGCGTCCGGTCCGCCACCAAAAAGTGCCATTTGTCCCATGTCCACAGCCCGAAAATGGCTGGTGGAGGCATTCACAATCTGTTCGATAGCTCTTAAAAGGGCAACGCGTGGACCAAAATCATCTAAGGCGCCAACTTTGATGAGGCATTCCAGCGCGCGTTTGCTTACCGCACGAAGGTCAACCCGACGGATAAAGTCGTTGATGTTTTCAAAAGGACGATTAGCCCTGCCTTTGATGATGGCTTCAACGGGTCCCAAACCTACATTTTTCACCGCGCCAAGACCAAAGCGGATGGCGGATTTGCCTTCTTCCTGGTCTTCGATGCTAAAATCAAATTCGCTGGCGTTGACGTTAGGCGGTAAGACTGCGATACCCATTGCCTGGCAATCAGAAACATAGGTGGCGCACTTTTCGTTATCGTTCTTCCAGGCAGAGAGTAGCGCGGTCATGTATTCGGCGGGGTAATGGCATTTGAGCCAGGCGGTTTTGACAGCGATAATGCCATAGTTTGAAGCGTGGCTCTTGTTAAAGCCATAATGGGCAAAAGCTTCCCAATGCCCGAAAATTTCCTCCGCTTTTTTGCGGGGAATGCCATTGGCTTCGGCTCCGGCGAGGAACTTGGCTCGATGTTTCTTAACTTCCTTGACCTTTTTCTTGGAAATCGCTGAGCGAAAATCGTCCGATTCACCAGGTGTATAGCTTGCCAGTTTCATGGCAGCTTGCATGATCTGCTCTTGGTAAACGGCGTGCCCATAGGTTTCGGAAAGGATGCTCTCCAGCTTGGGGTGTTGGTAACTCACCGGTTTTTTGCCATGCATATTGGCGATGTAGTCGGGGATAATGTCCATTGGGCCAGGTCGGTAGAGCGCAACCATGGCGATGACATGATGGATTGTTTTGGGTTGCATCTCCATCAGGTAACGGGTCATGCCACTGCCTTCCAGTTGGAAGAGCCCAGCGGTGTTGCCGTCACTGATGTACTTATACACTTCTGGATCATCAATGGGAATGGTGCTTAGGTTCAAGTTTGGACCACCACGGGCATGAATGTACTCGCATGCCTTGGACATTATGGTGAGCGTTACCAAACCCAGGAAGTCAACTTTTAGGAGCCCAAGTTCGTTGATGCCGTCCATATCGTACTGAGCCACGGTTTTAATCGGCAAGTTTTCACTGACACTGGTTGGTCGGTGCAGGGGCAAATACTCGGTAAGCTCGCGGTCACTGATAATCACGCCAGCAGCATGGGTGCCAACGTTGCGAACTGCGCCTTCGATGGCACTTGCTGTGTCGAGGAGTTTTTTCATTTCTTCTGAGCTGTTGTAAATTTCTTTAAGCTCAGAAACCTTTTGAAGGGACTCAGCCAAGGGAATGGCTTTGCCTTGATAGGCGCTTGGCACAACTTTAGCCACACGGTCAACATCCGCCAGAGGGATGTTCATCACTCTGCCAACATCACGCACAGCTCCGCGGGCTGCAAGGGTGCCAAAGGTGATGATTTGGGCAACATGGCTCGCCCCATACCTTTGGTTACAATATTCCATCACTTCCGAGCGACGGTCATCCTGAAAGTCCAGGTCAATATCCGGCATGGTAATGCGGTCCGGGTTCAAAAAGCGCTCGAACAAAAGTTTATGTGAAAGCGGTTCAACCGTGGTGATTTCCAAAGCGTAGGCAACCAGCGAACCGTTGCCCGAACCGCGCACGTTGTACCAGATTTTCTTTTCACGCGAATAACGGCAAAGATCCCACACGATTAAGAAGTAGGCGGCAAAACCCATTTGCTGAATAACGCTTAATTCATAATCGAGGCGCTCTTGCATTTCGGGGCTATCGACGCGATCAGGCTGAAGTCTGCGTAAGCCATCCTCACAAACCTCGCGCAGGTAACTTTCTGCAGTTTGTCCTTCGGGAACTTCAAACAAAGGCAAATGGTAACCCTTTCTGCTGAGGTCCAGGTTGCAACGTTCCGCGATTTCAAGGGTGTTCTCGATGGCCTCGGGAAGCTGGGCAAAGAGGGATTTCATCTCTTCGGGACTGCGCATGTAATAGCTGTCATCGGTCATACGCATGCGTGTGGGGTCACTTAGCAATTTGCCGGTTTGAATACAAAGCAAAACATCCTGTAAAGCGGCGTCTTCTGGTTTGATGTAGTGCACGTCATTGGTTGCAACCAGTCGCGTGTTGGATTTTCTGCCAAGCTCCAACAAAAGGCGGTTAATTCGGTGAAGATCAGGAATGTTATGATCCTGCAGCTCCAGATAAAAGTTTTCATGTCCAAAGACTTCGCGATACCAGGCAACGGCACGTTCGGCGCGTTCGTGGTCGTTATCCAAAAGCGCGCGCGAAATCTCGCCGGAGATGCAGGCAGAAGTGGCGATGAGCCCGTCACTGTGCTCGGCGAGCACTTTTTTGTCGATACGGGGTGTGTAATAATGGCCTTCAAGCTGAGAAACCGAGGCGAGTTTGAGCAGGTTTTGGTAGCCGGTTTTGTTTTTGGCAAGCAAAATGAGGTGGGAAGCGTGACGGTCTTTTTGAGCATCTTTATCTTGCATCCGGCGAGGTGCCAAGTAGGTTTCCAGCCCAATAATAGGTTTGATGCCGGCATTTTTAGCCGCGCGATAGAAATCCAGCGTGCCAAACATGGTGCCATGATCGGTGAGCGCCAAGGCAGGCATGCCTAGTTCTTTGGCACGCGCAACCAGATCAGCAGGCTTGCCGAATCCATCTAAAATGGAGTATGAAGAATGGACATGGAGGTGGACAAAAGACATGGTTGGCTTGGATTTCACTTCTATTTTTTATTTCTTACAATGGCAATGATGGAATAATTTTGACCCATGTTTATCATGCCATGGCAAGACTAAGTATAGCACAGCGAACTGGTGATTTCCCTTTTGAATGCTTAAAAGTTTGCATGTTTTAAGGTTGGAAAAGCTTAAATAAAATACGTGCAAAGATTAGCAGTTTTTATAGAGATGGGTTTTTCAATCCTTTTTGCGAAGCAAGTCTAAGCCCAGAAATTGTTGGTTCAGATCTGGCTCGAAACGCAAAGTGTCCCGTTTGCGGATGAGCGTTTCCTCCAGCAATTGGCGGTTTGCGCGGGTGGCATCTGCCAGGAAGCCAATAATTACCAAAAGCAAACTTGCAATCACCATCGTGCCGCCCAACGTAACACTCTGTATAAAACGCCCACCATTTCCCATGAGGTAATAAACCAAAAACCGAATAATGAGCGCGAGGCCGGGCAAACCAACCAAGACCCCACTGATCATGAAACTTCGCAAAGGTTGGTAAAGCAAATAAGAGCGCACAATTGCTCCGCCCTGACGCCAAATGAAATGCGCTATGCCTTTATGCAATCGGGATGCCCGTGTGGCAGGATTGGTATGGATAGGCACGCTGGCGATGTTTAATTGCGATTTTCCGGCTTGTATGAGGGTGTCCAGGGTGTAGGAATAGGGGTTGTAAACCTGTAAAGGCAACGCCGCATAACGTGAGAAAGCACGAAAACCGCTGGCAGCATCTGGCACGTTGGTGCTGGAAACCCGACGTACGAAAGCTGTACCGAGCCGCTCAAGCAGGCGTTTGAATGGCGAAAAGTGCATATTTTTAGCCAGTTGGCGATCGCCGATGACAAGATCATGCGTTTTTTTAAGGATGGGTTGAATAAGCTCAGGAATGTCGCCACCCGGATATTGATTATCGGCGTCTGTATTTACGATGATGTCTGCACCCAGGGCAAGTGAAAACTGAATACCATCCATAAACGCACGGGAGAGCCCCCGGTTTTGGCGATGGCGGATGACATAATCAGCGCCATTGGCAAGGGCGACCTGCGCGGTGTTATCTGTTGACCCATCATCAATGACCACCACTTGAATCTCGTCCACGCCATCAATTTGGCGGGGTAAATCAGCTAATGCCAGTGGCAATGTTTCGGCTTCGTTATAGGCAGGAATTTGAATGACGAGTTTGGTCATAAGCTTGCTTACCTTTCTATTCTTGGGGCAGAGCTTTTGGCTCTTCGTTTGGCTTGCCTGGCGTAATGCTTTTGGCGCGACGATTGAGTTCGCGTCGGGTGAGCATAACACGCCTTAGGCAGGTTTGGCATTGGATGCCAATATCTGCACCGATGCGGGTAACTTCCCAGACCCAGCCACCACAAGGGTGTTGTTTGCGCATACGCACGAGGTCTCCGATTTGTATATCGGTTAGCATGTTGAGATTATAACACCGCGTGTTACAATTTTAAGGTATTATGAAATTGGAGCGCTATGTTTGGTTTGGATTTGCCCACAATCATTAACCGCATCATCATTTTGGTGATTGCCTTTACCGTGCACGAGTTTATGCATGCTTTTGTAGCATTTAAATTTGGTGATTTAACAGCCAAAAATGCCGGACGCCTGACCTTGAATCCATTGGTGCATTTGGATCCACTCGGATCGATCATGTTGCTTTTCGCAGGCTTTGGCTGGGCAAAACCGGTGCCTGTTAACCCTTATGTCATTCGCCAAAAGAGCCCAGCCGGCTTGATGTTGGTCTCGCTTGCTGGTCCACTGAGTAATTTAACAATGGCTGCTATTGCTGCTGGTGTTTTCAGACTCTTCATTGCATTGGATAATAGCTGGGTTCCTCCGTCGTGGGTGTCGGCATTTATCCTTGAATTTATCATGATCAACATCTTGCTCTTCTTATTCAACATGATCCCCATTGCACCACTGGACGGTGACAAAGTGCTTGAGTACACCATGCCTAATGCCTGGAGCAAAGTTTTTGACTCTTTTCGGGCAATTGGCCCCTATGTTTTGTTTGGCGCGCTGATTTTGGGCAGATTCACTGGTTTTAGTTTGTTTAGCTATCTGCTGCATGGTCCGATGTCAAGGATTTTTAATTTCCTGATTGGTTGGTAGTTTTAATGGCATTTTATTGTTACATGGTGGAATGTGCCAATGGCGCGCTTTACACCGGCTGGACAACTGATCCGCTAAGGCGTGAAAAAGAGCATAACGCTGGTCGAGGCGCGCGTTATACCCGCATGAACGGACCGGTGCGATTGGTTTATGTTGAGGAAATGCTCAACCGGATTGAAGCGCAAAAGCGAGAGTTGCAAATAAAGGGCATGAACCCCATTTATAAACGCAGATTGATTGACGCTGAGGGAAATATCATTGCCACACTAATTGAAGTAAAACCGTCAAGCGGTATTGAGCAAAAAGTAGAGTTAGTAAATTCGTCGCGAGCTAACGATTAGCAAGACCACCCCTAAAAAGACCAAAGCAAAAATACCATAGGCCAAAAAGCGTGAGTTGTTGGTGAATACACGCTCTAATAAACCCTTGCTGACTTCAGGCAGAGGTGTGATGGTTGGGGTGAGCTCTGGAGTGGGTTCAAAAAGGAGAGGCATAACTTCTGCTTCTTCATCTGCGACTTCAAAGTCTTCAGGCGTCTCTGTGGGTTCTGGCGTAGGCGCTTCAACTTTTTTAATGATTAAGATGTCCCCAGGGTTGATAATGCTATCAATGGTAATGTTGTTGAGGGCGAGAATTTCTTGTAAGTTGACGCCATAAAGATCTGCGATATGAAAAAGAAATTGCGCTTCAAGCACGGTGTGTTTGATGTAGCCATCTGGTCCGGGTGTTGCGGTTTGGGTGTAAAGTTCCACCGGGTATGTTGGAATAATTACAGGTGTGGGCACTTCTTGATCCTGCTGAGCTTGAATACTCGTGTGAATTGCATGGGAAGTCTGGTTCGCAGGTAAATCAAAAGAAGCCAAGCCGGGCTTGGTGGATGTGAAACTAAAAATGATGAACCCCACTGCGAGTAGTACGGAAATAAATCTTTTTTGCATAGTCAACTTGCGACTTCTTCTTCTGGCATTATTATAGCTGAAAAGAAGGTTTTGTGAATTTGCAAGCAAAAATGCCCCTTATTTGATAGGACTGCGCCAGAAGTCCATAGCACAATTGGGATATAATCATCTTTACGGTATTTTAGATATGAGAAAAATAATCCTGCTCATAAGCCTGATATTAATGGGATTTATTTCTGCTTGTGCACCTGTAAACACAAGGGATAGTGAACCCTTTGATCCCGTAGCGGCAACGATCTTGGCATTGGATGCTGAGGCAACTGCTAAATCTATGACCATAAAGCCTACCGCAATATTAACTTTAGCTCCATCGGCGACCTTTGTCCCTACCAAGGTTGAAGCCACACCAACACTTTCACCAACACCGGCACCAACCGCGATTCCTTTTGAAGGCTTTTTGGAACACTTTCGGTTTTATCGGGCGTGGTGGTATGAAGGTAAAACCTTCTTCTATTTCCTTAATGCCGGCATTGATTTTACAATGTACGCCAAAGCCGATGATTATTTGCTTAATTGCGAGTCAGACCCAAAAAATCCAAGTGGTATGATTTGTGAACATGAAGGCAAAATTGAAGAAGATGACATGAATTTTGCTTTTTATCTTGATGAAACGCGACAAGACCCTGTGTTTGAACATCGCTACAACGCCGAATTGAAAGACAACACGATATATCATTATCAATATGACTGTCCGGAACGAGGTAAAAACGTTTCCTGCGTTTCTGAATATCGCCTTTATGATGGAAGGTGTTATTATTCGCACACTTGTTATGATGCTTGCGGATTGTACTATTCAAAAGATAATTTACCCAAGGAATTTAAGGAGTTTCAGGGCTTTACAACGCCTTGTAATTAGATGAATCTGACCATTACCACGGTAAAGAAAAAGCGAGTAAACATCCTTAAAATTGGGGTTTTATTTGCGCTAACTTTTGTGCTTTTGTCTGCCTGTTCAACCACTCCCAGCCAAAACTATCTGCCTACGGGTATTATGAAGCAGGGTCTTAAAGAAAGCTGGACTCCGACCCAAACCTCAACGTCTACGGCAACCTCTACGCCTACAATAACCCATACCGCAACAGCCACGTGTACTGCCACACCAAGCCATACGCCCAGTTATACGCCTACTTCTACAAGTACACCTACGCCACCACCAACTGATTTACCCAATGTCTGGGCACCTAACCCAGGCTTAATTTGGCCGAGGGCGGATTTTACGCAGGCGGATATATGGTGGGATCACAGCAATAACTGCCCTGAACGGGGCACAAATATCAGCTGTGAAACTGAATACCGCATTTATAGTGGCCGTTGCCTGGTTGGCATGAGTTGCTTTGATGCTTGTGGCGCTTACTATGGTGTTGATACAATAAAGTATGGTAGTGGCGATTATACTTTTTCTGGTCCCTGCCATTAGGATGAAAATGTTAAGACATAAGTCACATAAGGTCTTGGGTTTTATGCTTTGCCTGTCAATGTTTACTTTGTTTTTAAGTGCATGCTCGGAAAAAACAGATTATCAGGCAACTTATACGGCGTTTTGGGAAAACTTGCCAACTGATACGCCCTTCCCAACGGATACGCCAACACCCTTACCAACCAACACCCACACACCCAGCCCAAGCCCCAGTGCCACAGCAAGCCACACAGCAACACAGGAACCGACTGAGACCTTGACGCCTACCTGGCAACCCAACCCGTATCTTACTTGGCCAAAAGCAGATTTTAGTCAACATGATGTGTGGTGGGGTGGTGATGCCTGGTGTCCATCACGTGGTGAAAATGTGAGTTGTGAGATTGAATATCGGCAATATAGTAATGGCTGTTTTGTGGGTATGACTTGTTTTGATGCTTGTGGCAAGTATTATGGCGTTGATACGATTAAATACGGCATTGGCAGTTACACTTTTTCCTTACCTTGTAATGACGACTAATTATCACATGAAACTGAAACGCATTTTTCTTTTACTTCTCATAACCCTTTTGGTTGCGGCTTGTGTGCCTAAGATTGACTATGGCGCAACTTATACTGCATTTTGGGAAAGCTTGCCCAGCGATACGCCGATTCCAAGTGATACACCCTTTCCAAGCGATACGCCCACGCCCAAGCTTAGCCATGCGCCAAGCCTTAGTCCGAGCAGTACTTGGACAGTTGTGCCATCAGAAACCCCCACAGAAACGGTGACGCCAACGCTGGCATTAACTGCCCGCCTCATTTGGCCACGCGCAAATTTTGGTCCTCAACATGTAACCTGGCGGAGTGAAAGCTGCCCTCAGGAAGGGAATAACCTATCTTGCGAAGTTGAATACAGGACAGACGAGCACCTTAACTGCTATGTGGGCATGACCTGTTATGATGCCTGTGGCTGGTTTTATTCTGTGAATACCATTCCAGATCATGTTGGACCCAATTATGGCTCTAGTCCTTGTTGGTAAAGTTTTATCGATTAAATGAAAACCAGACTGAGCTACGCACCAGTCTGGTTTCTTTTATAAATTGAGTTTCTTTTAATACTTGTAAATACCGCCACCGATGAATTCGCGGGTGACAGAGTTTTCTGGCACCATGCTATCATCTTCCACGGCGTCAATTTCCTTGAAGAGTTCATTGACCCTCGTGGCGCGTTCGTAGGCATCAACCCGCAAAGGATCATTTTTTAAGCTCTCAGCCCATTCCGCGAAATTTGCACCAAGTTTTGCTTTATACAACGGTAGCTCGTAAGGCATGCCTGAGTTGACCACAGTATCGGCTGTTGTGCTGTATGGGATGATGTGCCTCAGTTCGCTGCTGCGCACATAATGCCAATGCAGCAAGGTTTGCAAGGGATCATAGGCGCGGAAACTGGCATCGCGCAACATGCGACGCATAAGGCGGATGTCCGTCCAACGGGCGTAATGACCCTGGCTGTCTTTCATTTGCAGAAGTGGTTCGATGTAAAGTTTAAACTTGAGTGAATCGTCAATATCCGCGGTCATATCCGGGTGTAAACCGTGCAGACTGTCGATGAGCACAATTTCGTGTTCTTCCAGGTGCATGGGTGTGTGGTCTGGATGGCTTTTGCCGGTTTTGAAGTCATAATACGGAATGCGCACTTCATTGCCAGCAAAAAGTTCAACCAGGTGTTCATTGATGAGGGCGAGATTTAAGGCTTGAGGCGTTTCAAAATCATAGTCGCCAAATTCATCTTTGGGATGGAGCTCAAGGTCAAAAAAGTAATGGTCGATGTTTAAGGTTTTAAGCTTGAAGCCTTGTTTGGCGAGGTGTTCGCCAATGATGGTTGTTGTGGTGGTTTTGCCACTGGAACTGGGTCCAACCACGAAAACCATACGAATATCGTCTTGGCGCTCTAAAATGAGATTTGCAGCGTTTTCGACATCTTCAAAGTATGCCGCTTCAGCTGCGGTGATGATTTCATGGAATTTGCCGGCACGAATCTTTTGGTTGAGGTGCTGGGTGGTGTGCACTTCATGCGAAACTGCCCAATCAAGCGATTGCCAGAGCTTGTGCCAGGGGATGTTGCCTGAGGGCATGCTGTCGCGGTCACTGCGTTTGGCACGTTGGCGGGCGCGCTCATTGCGGTAAAGGATGTAAGCCTTGGCAACTGTGGCGTAATTGTTTTCAATCAGCTTTTGTTCAACCAGGTCTTGCACATTTTCAACGTTGGGTATCTCGCCGGGAGGAAGTTGTTCTTCCAATGCGGCAACCACTTGACGGGCAACTTCGTTGGCGGCTTCACGGTCGCGATTGCCAACCGCAACCGAGGCGCGATAAATAGCGTTGGCAATCCGATTTGGTGTAAAAGCAACCTGGCTGCCATCACGCTTGATAATATGGGTGATTTTGCTCATGGTAAACTCCTTATAGAGTGAATCTATTACGCTACAAGTATACTAAAGGCTATACACTCGCGCAAAACTCGTACATCTTGTAAAATAGAGTACTGGAGAGAAACACAAGAGGAGGTTCCTATGATAGATGATCTGTTGAGAGAAACAAAAACCCGCATGCAAAGCGCATTGGATGTGCTGGAAGAAGACCTGTTGGGCATCCGCACTGGACGTGCTTCACCCGCATTGGTGGAAAAGCTTCAGATAGAGTATTACGGCAGCAACGTGTCCTTGATTCAGCTCGCCACAATCAGCGTGCCAGAGTCGCGTCAGTTGCTTATCCGTCCCTTTGATGGCTCTTCATTAAAAATGATTGAACGTGCCATCCAGGCTTCTGATCTTGGCTTGACGCCAAACAATGATGGCAAGGTGATACGCCTCAACCTGCCACCACTCACCGAAGAACGCCGACGGGATTTGGTGAAATTGGTCAACAACCGATTGGAAGAAGGTCGCGTTGCCATCCGAAACATCCGCCGTGATGTTCTAAAGGATTTGCGCGACTTCGAAAAAGAAAAGATGATATCAGAAGACGAACTCAAACGCGCCGAAGAGGACTTCAACAAAATGACCAATGAGTATGTTGATGAAGTAAGCGTGATTGGAGAACGCAAAGAAAAAGAAATAATGGAGTTCTAGCCGATGGCAAAAAACGAATCGCTTGCGCGCGTGCCTGTGCACGTGGGTATCATCATGGATGGAAATGGGCGTTGGGCAAAAGAACGTGGCTTACCACGCCTGCTTGGACATCGGGCGGGTACCAAAAACCTACGGCGTGTCATTCGCGCGGCAGCTGATGCAGGGGTGAAATACATCAGCTTTTACGCCTTTTCGACCGAGAATTGGAAACGTCCCAATGATGAAGTAAGCGGTCTGATGGACCTTTTGGCTGAGTTTATTGATAACGAGGTGCGCGATTTGCACAAAGAAAACGCGCGCCTCTTACATATTGGACATCTGGATGGTTTGTCGCCGACGCTGAAGAAAAAGGTTGAAAACGCGGTTGAACTCACCAAAGATAACACCCGCATTAATGTGATTATCGCGTTCAACTATGGCGGACGCGATGAGATAATCACGGGCATTCGCAAGCTGATTGCTCAAGGCGTTCCTGCCGAAGAAGTGACTGATGAAAAATTGAGCTCAGTCCTTTTTACGGCAGACATCCCTGACCCTGATTTGATTATTCGCACCTCTGGTGAACAGCGCACCAGCAATTTTATGATTTGGCAGGCAGCTTACAGCGAATGGTCTTTTCCTAAAACGTATTGGCCAGATTTTGATGAAAAAGCATTGCTTCAGGAACTGGAAAACTTCGCCCAGCGTGAAAGGCGCTTTGGCGCGATAAGCGAACAACTCTAAGCGAACCCATGTTTAAACACCGCCTGATCAGTTCGCTTATTTTTGTGCCTGTTTCTTTGCTTGCCTTTTATTTTGGAGGTTGGGCTTTACTGGCTTTTATGGCAATTTGCCTTGGCATTGGTGCTTTTGAATACGCACGCGTTTTAAACCAAGCTGGGTTAAAGGTTGCTTTATGGCTTTTGGTAGGAGGTGTTCTGGCATTATTGGGATTGCGCCATTTCTTTGGTTTTCAGTATAGCGCTTTGAGTCTTTGCGCATTGTTGATTGGCTTGGCAGGACATGCGCTTTTGCTTTATGAACGAGGGAATGAAAAAGCTTACCAACAGTTTTCCTTGGAATTAAGTGGCATTTTGTACCTGGGATGGTTGGGAGCTTATGCCGTTTCTTTGCGCGGATTGCCAAATGGCCAATGGTGGGGTATGGCTGCAGTTGGTTTGGTTATGCTGGTTGACTTAGGCTCATACATCGTAGGCTCCTTGCTCGGCAAACACCATTTTGCGCCCAAACTAAGCCCATCCAAGACCTGGGAAGGACTGGCAGGTGGGTTGTTGTTTGGTGTGGGCTTTGGCGCTCTTATCGCCTGGTTGGCAAAACCTTTGTTGCCTGGAGTAAGCGTTTGGGCGGGCATTGGCTTGGGGGCATTGATTGCGATTGTCGCTCCTTTTGGCGATATCTTTTTGAGCATGCTCAAACGTGGCGCGGGCGTGAAAGACGCTGGTAAGCTCTTGCCTGGTATCGGGGGAATCCTGGACCGCATCGACTCATGGCTTTGGGGCATGGCTGTGGCTTACTATTTTGTTTTGTTGATTCTCTAGACCTTTTTATAAATCTAAAAAAATAAACTGCCTATTAAATCGCAATTAATAGGCAGTTTAATCAATTTCCAGGTAGTTTAATGGGCAGTTAATGCAAAGCAAACTGCTTCATCCCTTGTTTTGATGTGGTTTAAGGGTTTTTCTTCTTGCCCGAAGCTTTTTTGGCTTTGATTGGCTTGGCGCTTTTCTTGGCTTGTTCTGCCAGGAAAGCTTTAAGGTACTGCCCAGTGTAGCTTTCGGCGACCTCCGCGATTTGCTCGGGCGTGCCTTGGGCAATCACCTGACCACCGCGGTCACCACCTTCAGGTCCCATATCAATAATCCAGTCAGCCACTTTGACGATGTCGAGGTTATGCTCAATAATCAGCACTGTGTTTCCAGTGTCCACCAAGGCTTGCAGGACTTCAATCAGCATGCGCACGTCAGCTGCGTGCAAGCCCACCGAGGGTTCATCCAGCACGTAGATGGTTTTTCCGGTTGCCCGCCGAGAAAGCTCTTTGGCGAGTTTTACCCGTTGGGCTTCGCCGCCACTAAGCGTTGTGGCTGGCTGTCCGAGGCGCACATAACCTAAGCCAACATCTTTTAGGGTTTGTAGTTTGCTGTTAATACGCGGAAAGGCTTCAAAAAAGTCCAAGGCTGTGCTCACGGTCATATCAAGCACGTCTGCAATGCTTTTATCCTTAAAGCGCACTTGTAAGGTTTCATGGTTGTAGCGTTTGCCGTGGCAGACTTCACAAGGCACATAAACATCGGGCAGGAACTGCATCTCAATTTTTAATTGTCCTTCGCCCATGCAGGCTTCACATCTGCCACCACGCACATTGAAAGAAAAACGCCCTTTTAAATACCCACGCATTTTCGAATCAGGCAATGCCGCGAAAAGGTCACGGATTGGGTCAAAAAGCCCAGTGTAGGTGGCTGGGTTTGATCGTGGTGTGCGTCCAATGGGTGATTGGTCAATGTTGATGATTTTATCGAGCTGTTGGGTGCCCTCGATGCGATCATGCTTGCCGGCTTGAGAGTGCGCGCCCATCAATTGGCGTGCCAAGGTGCCATAAAGCACATCCACCATCAGGCTCGATTTGCCGGATCCGGAAACGCCGGTAATGCAAACCAGTTTGCCTAAGGGGATATCCACGGTGATGTTCTTGAGGTTGTTTTCGCGTGCGCCAACAATCCGAAGGAACTGCGCGTTGCCATTGCGGCGCTCGCTGGGCATAGGGATGGTTTTGCGCCCGCTCATGTAATCGCCGGTTATTGAGTTTGGGTTGGCTTCAATTTGGGCGGGTGTGCCTTGGGCAACAACTTCGCCACCATGTTCGCCGGCACCTGGTCCAAGGTCAATAACCCAATCGGCGCTGAGAATGGTTTCTTCGTCATGTTCAACGACCAAAACCGTGTTGCCCAGGTCGCGTAAACCTTTGAGGGTTTCAAGCAGCTTGCTATTGTCGCGGGGATGCAAACCGATGGAAGGTTCATCCAGCACATAAAGTACGCCCATCAGTTTGGAACCCACTTGGGTTGCCAGGCGAATGCGTTGGGCTTCACCACCAGAAAGCGAGCTGGCTGAGCGGTCGAGCGTTAGATAATCCAAGCCCACATCCACCATAAAACCCAGGCGCGATTGAATTTCCTTAAGTACCCTTCCGGCAATCGCCCAATCACGGGACGTAAGCAACTGGGCATTGGGGTCCATGAGGTGGTTAATCCAACGCGCAAGCTCAAGCACGGGCCATTCGGTAATGTCTACGATGTTTTTATCCTTGATGGTCACCGCCAGTGCCTCGGGACGTAAGCGCTTACCATGGCAAACCGGGCATGGTGAGAGGGTCATAAACTGGTTAAACTTCCAGCGGATCCAATCGGATTGGGTGTCGCGATATCTGCGTTCCATGTTGCCTATGACACCTTCAAAAGCGGTGTCGAAATGGCTTTTTCGTCCACTTCTGCCAATGTAATCCACGCGGAATTCGTTGCCATTTGTGCCATAAAGCACCAAATTGAGTTGGTCCTGGCTCAACTCTCCTATGGGCGTATCCAGGCTGAAGCCATAGTTTTTTGCCAAAGCTTCCAGCATTTGCCAGGAGTAACCACCTTCAGCACGGGGTGACCAGTCAGTGTTCGCGATGGCACCATCGCGGATGGAAAGGGCTTTGTTGGGTATGAGTAGCTCCGGGTCAACTTTCTCGAGTGAGCCTAATCCCTGGCAATTTGGGCAAGCGCCGTGAGGCGTGTTGAATGAGAAAGTGCGGGGTTCGATTTCGGTCAGGATGGAGCCGTGTTCCGGACAAGCCAGATTCTCGCTGTATTGATGGTCTTCGGCTGGGTCTGCGCTCAGATTGTGAACGGTTACATAGCCGTTTCCAATGCGTAATGCCGTTTCAACGGAGTCGGTTAGGCGTGAGATGATGTTGAGCCGGTCTTCTTCATCTTCAGGTTTATGCGATACCACGCGGTCGACAACGGCTTCGATGGTGTGAGCTTTGTAGCGGTCGAGCTCAATGTTTTCACCAAGTTCATACACCACACCGTCTGCCCGAACGCGGGTAAAGCCAAGTTTGCTGATTTCTTCGAACAAAGCCTGGTAGCTTCCCTTACGCTGGCGTACCATAGGTGCAAGAATGAGAAGACGCGCACCTTCTGGGAGGGTCATGATATCTTCAACAATCTCTTGCGCGCTTTGTTTTTGCACTTTTCGACCACAAACCGGACAATGAGGGGTACCAATGCGCGCATAAAGTAGGCGTAAATAGTCGTAGACTTCGGTAACGGTGCCTACGGTTGAGCGTGGGTTGCGCGAGGTTGATTTTTGGTCAATGGCAACGGCTGGAGAAAGTCCATCGATGGAATCAACATCCGGTTTATCCATTTGTCCCAGGAATTGGCGGGCGTAGGCGGAAAGGGATTCAACATAGCGGCGTTGACCTTCGGCGAAGATGGTGTCGAAAGCCAAAGAACTTTTACCTGAGCCGGAAAGCCCGGTGAGCACGACGAGTTTGTCGCGGGGGATTTCGACGGTTATGTTTTTGAGGTTGTTTTCGCGGGCACCAACCACGCGTAAATTTTCAGCTGGCATATTTTTCTCCAAACTTTAATTATAAACCATTTGTTCTATGTAACAGAAAAGATGTAAGGACTCTCATGGAATGTTAATATGCTTTTGTTGACAGTTTGTCATGAGATTGCTGACCATAGTTAGGAACGGCTCGACTATAATTAAGAAAACGAATCCGGAGCAGATTATGGACATATCCCATTACCCTAACGATGTTTACCAAGGCAAAAAGGTAGATAAAGCCGCGCGCCTGCATTATGGCTTATCAATGTTGGGGCTTTCAACGCTGAGCGGTGTGTTTGCCTCTTTGCTGATCATGTTTTATCAGGACTACTTCGGTATTTCTGCCAAATGGATTACCATCGCGTTTATCGTCTATGCGGTGTGGAACGCGGTGAATGACCCCATTTTTGGGCAACTGACCGATAGCACGCGCAGTAAACATGGCAGGCGTATTCCCTTTATGCGTTACACTGCGCCGTTTTTTGCGCTGACATTCATCGCGGTATGGTTTGTGCCCGAGAAAAGCTCCGATATGACCAAATTCATCTGGATGCTGGTCTCGATGATCCTCTATGACAGCTGTTTTACGATTATCGGGTTGGTACATTCCGCGTTGATGCCTGAGATGACCGAATCGCTTGAAGAACGCTCGAGATTGCAGGTGAGTTCGAGCTTGTTTGGCCTTTTGGGAACGGCACTGGGCTTTGTTATTCCCGACCTGGTGCGACCCAAAGCCGGCTCGATGGACACCAGCCTTTGGCCTTTACGCCTGGCGATGATCGGTTTGGCGGTAGTATGTGCACTTTTGATCTGGATTGCAACCTATAAAATAAAAGAGCGACCGGAGTTCAGCCAGGTGGATAAGCCCATCCCACTCAAGGAAGCCTTAAAAGCCACGCTGACCAACAAAAACTTCATCATCTTTGACATTGCCAACTTCATGGCGGTGTTTATGTTCTCGATTTGTATGGGTGCCATTTTCTACGTGTCGGATTATGTGACCCAATCCAGTTCACTGTACATCCTTGCCGCGCTTTTTATCCCCTTGGCAATCAGCGTGCCACTTACCAAATATGCTTTGAAACGCTTTGAATCGGTGGGCACTTTTCAGGTTTACATGGTGATTTGTGGCGTGGGATTGCTGTTGACCGCGCTTTTACCACCTTCTTGGATCTATCTGGGTATGGCGATTGTTGGTTTTGGCTATGCTGGCATTTTGGTCGGCTTGAATTTGTCTTTGGGCACGATTATTGATGAGGACGAGGTGCGCACTGGTGTGCGGCGTGAGGGCAGTTATTTTGGCGCGAACGCCTTGATTACCAAGCCGGCTGAGTCTATTGCCGCACCATTGACGGCTGCGGTATTGGCAGCCACGGGCTTCATCACCCGCGAATCGAACGCTGGGCAGATTTTCTTGAACCAGCCGGATAGTGCGATTTGGGGCATCCGCATGATTATTGGGCTTATTCCGGGCATTGCGATGCTGCTCGGCGCGGCGGTTTTGCTCTTTTTCCCGCTCAAGGGGCAAAAACTTAAGGACATGAAAGCGAAAGTTCTGGAAATGCACGCCGAAAAAGAAGCGCAACTGGCAGAACTGGAAAGCCCATCGAGCGAAATAATAAATCAGGACTAGGAACACGGAGAAAAGAAAATGAAATCTTACCGCGAAGTTATAACCATCAATTATCCTGGCCGACGTGGCTTTGTAAACATTACCCCCGAAGTCAACCGTGCCCTGAAAGAAAGTGGCATCAAGGAAGGTTTTGTGCTGGTCAACGCTATGCACATCACCGCTTCGGTGTTCATCAATGATGACGAACGCGGGCTGCACCATGACTATGAGTTGTGGTTGGAGAGGCTCGCGCCACACGCGCCGGTCAGCCAGTATCGCCATAATGACACCGGTGAGGATAATGCCGACGCGCATATGAAACGCCAGGTGATGGGTCGTGAAGTTGTGGTTGCCATCACCAACGGACGCCTTGATTTTGGCCCCTGGGAGCAGATTTTTTATGGCGAGTTTGACGGCCGCCGTCCCAAACGCATCTTGATTAAGATTATTGGTGAGTGAGACAAGACATGAATGAGATAAAGCTGTATGAAAACAAGGTGATTCGGTCTGTGTGGGATGAAGAAAATGAAGAATGGTTTTTCTCTGTTGTTGATGTGGTGGGTGTACTGACGGAGAGTGCCAATCCGCGAAGATACTGGAGTGACCTTAAGAGAAAACTGAAAGAAGAAGGTGCTGATCAACTGTACGAAAAAATCGTACAGTTGAAAATGAAAGCTCCAGACGGAAAAATGCGGGCAACTGATGCTGCCAACATGCAAGGTATTTTCCGTATTATTCAATCCATCCCCTCGCCAAAAGCGGAGCCTTTTAAGATGTGGTTGGCTGAAGTTGGTAAAGAGCGGGTTGATGAGATTGTTGATCCCGAACTTAGTATTGACCGCGCTTTACGTACTTACTTGCAAAAAGGTTATTCGCGGGAGTGGATAAATCAAAGACTTCAAGCCATTCAAGTTCGAAAAGAGCTGACCGATGTCTGGCAAGACCATGGCGTGAAAGATGGTGTTGAGTTCGCCATCCTCACCAATGAGATTTCGAAAGCCTGGTCAGGTATGACGACTGGGCAATATAAAGTTTTTAAAAATCTCAAAAAAGAAAATCTCAGAGATAACATGTCTACCCTAGAGCTGGTACTCAATATGCTTGCGGAGGCAACCACCACGGAACTCACCCAGACCATCCATCCCCAAGGTTTGGAAGAAAACAAAGCGGTAGCCAAAGAAGGCGGAACCGTTGCTGGAAACGCCAGGAAAGACATCGAGGCAAGAACTGGCAAGCCAGTCATTACTTCAAAAAATGCGGTTGATTTTTCGAAACTGATAGAAGACATGTCGGATAAAGAAGAAAAATAGGATTTGATTTTATGAGTAATTATCTGGAAGCAAATAAAGCACGATGGAATAGGGTTGCTCGCAAAAGGGGTAATCCTTACACCATCCCCATCAGCCATGAAGACTTAATGCGTGCGAAAGAAAACCCTGTTGGTGTTGCCCTAACCGTTGGGAAGAGTGTGCCCATCGAATGGTTTGAGAAAGCGCAGGGAAAAAAGATACTGGGGCTGGCATGTGGTGGAGGGCAACAGGGTCCAGTCTTTGCCGTAAAAGGCTTTGAAACTACCATTATGGATTACTCAGAGGAACAGCTTGCTTCTGACAAAATGGTTGCTGAAAGAGAAGGGTTGTCTATTAGAACAATGCTTGCGGATATGACAAAGCGTTTTCCGTTTGAGGACGAAAGCTTTGACATCATTTTTTGCCCTGTTTCCAATGTTTATATTGAAAAGCTAGACAATATGTGGGAGGAATCCTATCGTGTTTTAAAGCATGGTGGCTTATTGATGGTGGGATATATGAACCCATGGGTGTATATGTATGATTCTGATTCCGTGTGGGATAGGCCAGATGACGCTCTTATTTTGAGGTATAGTCTGCCATTTAATGCCAGAGAATTAGAAGCCGAGGGCACGATTTCGATAGATCCTGATTATGGCTATGAATTTAGCCACACCCTGGAAGCACAGATAAGAGGACAGCTAAAAGCGGGGTTTGCCATGATTGACTTTTACGAATCGAAAGACCCCAGCAATAGATTAACTGCTTTTTCGAGTGACTATCTAGCAAACCTCTCCATTAAATTGTGAGCGCGATTCCATATCGTAAATGCATATCATTCATTTTTTATGCAGCCTTAAGATCTGTAGGGATTGTACAGTTTTTGCGATTGTGCTCAAAAATTCGCCGAATATCCTATAATTAAGCTGACTAAACCAATACAAGACTAGAAAGGACTAATATGACACAAGATTACGAAAAGAAAGACTGGATGAAATCTCCCGTTGAACTCCCCGAACTGCCTTGGGCGAAAGACGCGCTGGCACCCATCATCTCTGAAGACACCATCAATTTTCACTATGGCAAGCACCACAACGCTTATGTGGTCAAGACCAAGGAACTGATTGCCGGCACCGAACTTGAAGGCAAATCCCTCGAAGAAATTATGATTTTCGCCGCGGGCAAACCCGAACACAAGGTGCTTTATAACAATGCCGCCCAGGTTTGGAACCACAGTTTCTACTGGAAATGCCTGACCCCCAAAGACAAATCCGTGATGCCCGAAGAACTGCGCGAGATGCTGGCGCATTGCTTTGGGTCGGTTGAGGAATTCAAGAAGCAACTGGTTGCCGCTGGTATGGGTCAATTTGGCAGCGGTTGGGCATGGGTTGTGGTTCAGGATGGCAAGCTTGCCATTTCCAAGACCCCCAACGCCGAAGAACCCTGGAGCGATACCGTTTCACCCGTGCTCACCTTGGACGTTTGGGAACACGCTTATTACCTCGATTTCCAAAACCGCCGCCAGGCTTATTTGGAAGAAGTCCTCGATAATATTATCAATTGGGATTACATGCTCGAGAATATCAAGAAGTACAAGTAGCACTTCTGTTTTAGCTAATAGAAAGCGGTGTTCGAAAGAGCATCGCTTTTTTGATGTCAGCGGTAAAGGATAGATTTTACCCAAGAAAACTGTTTCAGACTAAAATTAAGTCATTATCTTAAACGGGTTGCCTATGGAAACACATCAGCATAACAAAACGATTAGTCTCAAAACCTGGCTGGCGATGGGGGCATTGGCCATCGTTGGGCAGTTAGCATGGGCGGTGGAGAACTCTTGGTTCAACAAGTTTGTGGCGGATATGATCACGCCTGACCCCAGACCCATCGCCTGGATGGTGGCTGCCAGCGCGGTTGTGGCAACGCTCACCAGCATTTTTATGGGCACTTGGAGCGACCGCACACGCTCACGTTGGGGCAAGCGCAAGCCTTTCATCCTGATTGGTTATGGTTTGTGGGGCGTGATGACGGCGGTTTTCCCGCTCACGGCGACAATCAAACATGTCGGCACGGCAGTTTTGATGGTGGTGCTTATCGACTGCGTGATGACCTTTTTTGGCTCCACTGCGAACGATGCCGCTTTCAACGCCTGGACGGCAGACCTGAGCCCGGAAAATAAACGCGGACGGGTGGAAGGTTTGCTCAACTTCTGCCTTTTTGTGGCGCAGCTGGTTTCCTATACCGCTGCGGGCATGTTGATTGAGTCCAAAGGCTATTTCGTTTTCTTTTATGCTTTGGGCGCGATTGTCACCGTCATTGGCGTGATTGCCAGTTTGCAGATTCAAGAACCTTCCTCCGAACATGAACCCAAACCAGAGAAAAGTTACTGGCAAGAGATTGGCGAGCTGCTCAATTTTCGCATTTTACTCAAAAACAAAATGCTGTTTCTCGTGTTACTGATTATCACAATTGCCGGCATTGGTTTTCAGGTTTCTTTCCCCTATTTACTCATCTATGTGACCGACACGCTCAAGATGCCCATTTCGAGCTACTCGGTTATTGGTGGGGCAATGTTGGTGGGCAGCGCGATTTTGGCTATCCCATTAGGCTTTCTGGCTGAGAAAGTGAACAGAAAAGCGCTCACCATTGCATCGCTTGCTTTGAGCGCTCTTGGTTACTTTTTGTTCTCACAAACGACCAACTTAATCCTATTGGCTCTCTTTGGTTTGTTGTGGCTGGGAATGAACACCGCTTTCGCGATTGTGAGCATGGCTTGGCTTAAAGACCTCTTGCCAGCAGAGAGCCGGGGACGCTTTTTGGGTGTGCGCATGATTTTTGCCGTGATGTTGCCGATGGTCTTCGGACCGATGATTGGTCAGGCGCTTATTCGCCAATATGGCATCCCAGCGACCCTGGGCACAGAAGCCGGCTTTTTGCCCGTTCCGATTGTATTCATCGTTGGGGCGTTTATCACGCTTTTTGCTATAATACCTTCGTTACTGATAGACAAATACAGCCCCAGCCCTAAAGTTGAGGCATAAAGCACAGGAAAACACATTGAAACCACAAAATCAGCTTAGCTTAAAAACCCCGTGGCAACCCGAAGAGCCAATCCCTCTGCCGGAATATCCCCGACCACAAATGGTGCGCCATACCTGGCAGAACCTGAACGGTTGGTGGGATTATGCTATTTTACCCATTGCGGAAGCTGTTTTGGAGGAAGATTGGCAAGGAAAAATCCTGGTGCCTTTTGCCGTGGAATCGGCTCTCTCAGGAGTTGAAAAACCATTCCTTCCAGAGGAAAAACTTTGGTATCGAAGATCTTTTGAACAGGCTTTAGCACCCGGGCAACGATTATTGCTCCATTTTGGCGCGGTAGATTTTGCTTGCGAAGTTTGGGTAAACGGCATCGCTGTTGGCGATCATTGGGGTGGTTATTTACCCTTTTATTTCGACATTACGGAAGCATGTCGAGAAGGTGAAAATGAGTTGCTGGTAGCCGTGCTTGACCCAAGCAACGATTCCTATAACCAAACTGGCAAGCAAAGCCTTAGACCGGGTGACATTTGGTATTCGGCGGTTTCGGGCATTTGGCAAACGGTTTGGCTCGAAGTTGTACCGGAAACCTATATTGAAAAACTGATTATTACGCCGGATATTGACTCGGAAGTTCTGGAACTTGGCGTTAAATTAAATGCGCCCGAGGATGCCGGGAACTATCAAATAAAGGCACGCGTATCTTTTGAGGGCAATGAAGTTGCTCTGGTGGAAGCTCAAGCCAATGAAGTTCTCCAAATTCAGATTCCGGAAGCGAAACTTTGGCATCCTGACCATCCATATCTCTACGATTTAGACATAAAGCTTTATCGTGCTGGGGAATTGTTGGATGAGGTTGAAAGCTATTTTGCGATGCGGAAGTTTAGCCGAGCCAAAGACCAAAACGGCTATTGGCGAATGACCTTGAACAATGAATTCATCTTTATGTATGGATTGCTGGATCAAGGCTACTTTCCAGATGGGCTGTACACGCCACCCAGCGAAGAAGCCATGCTTTTTGACATCGAATACACCAAGAAAATCGGCTGTAACGTGATCCGCAAGCACATCAAGGTGGAACCATTGCGCTGGTACGCGGCATGCGACCGAATGGGCATCATTGTTTGGCAGGATATGGTTAATGGCGGACGCACCACCAAGGATATGGTGGTGATGTTTAGCTTCACTTCCGGCATTCACCGCTATGATCAACATCGCTTCAAGCGTTTTGGCAGACAAGACCCTCAAAACCGGGCGGATTTTGAAACTGAATACAAAGCGATGATTGAAACGCTCTATAACGTGCCCAGTATCGCAGTATGGGTGCCTTTTAATGAGAGTTGGGGGCAGTTTGAAGCCTTGCGCATAGCAAAATTAACAAAGAAATTAGACCCCACGCGTTTGGTTGATCATGCTTCTGGTTGGTTTGATCAAGGTGGCGGTGACTTCCAAAGCCGGCATGTTTATTTTAAGAAGCTTAGCGCCTCACAGCCTGACCATCGTGTGCTGGCGGTGACCGAATTCGGTGGTTATAGCTATATTGTGCCTGGGCATGTTTGGAGTGAGACCAAAAAGTTTGGCTATCGCCATTTCAAAACGCCCGAAGCTTTGATGAAGGCTTATCGTCAATTGTTGATGGAACAAGTCGCGCCACTCATTCCACGCGGTTTAAGCGCCGCTATATATACCCAAACCACGGACATAGAAACCGAAATTAACGGTTTGTTGAGCTATGACCGTAAGGTTGAGAAGATGGATGCAGACTTTTTACGGGACTTGCATCAATCGATTATTAACACTAAATACTAAAACTTAAGCGACTAAATAAGCTAGTCATTCACCACATAGGGTAGGTAGGCTTCATAGCCTTGTTCAGCCATTTCTGCTTTGGGAATGAAGCGTAAACTGGCACCGTTGATGCAAAAGCGGGTGCCACCAAGGTCAATCGGGCCGTCCTCAAAAACATGTCCCAGATGGCTGTCAGCGTCATTTGAACGCACCTCAACGCGTACCATGCCATGGGTGAAGTCTGTTGAATAGCTCATTACGGATGTGGTGATGGGCATCGTAAAGGATGGCCAGCCACAGCCTGCGTCATATTTATCATCCGAAGAAAAGAGAGGTTGCCCGCTGGTGATATCCACATAGATGCCAGCCTCGTTGAGTTGATCAAAGGGGCTGCTAAAAGGGCGCTCTGTGCCACTGTTTTGGGTGACGTCAAATTCCAAGGGACTCAAGGTCTTTTTGAGGTCGTTTTGGCTCGGTTTTTCATAGGCGGGATATAAGGGGTCGCTCACCTGGTTTAAATTGATATGGCAGTAGCCAAAGGGGTTTTTGTTCAAATAGTCCTGGTGGTAATCTTCGGCGGGGATGTAATTTTTGAGGGTTTCAACCTCGACCACTAATGCCTTATCATACTTTTTTGCTTCAAGCTGTAAAGCGGCTTGCGCGACCCGGGTTTGATAGTCATCCGTCGTATAAATGCCGGTGCGATATTGTGTGCCGCGGTCATTGCCTTGTTGATTGAGCAAGGTTGGATCGATGATACGGAAGTAATGCGCCAATAGTTCGGCAAGATGGATGCGGTTGGCATCGTAACTTAGTTTGAGCACTTCGGCATGTCCGGTACCGGCGACAGTTTCATAGTTTGTGTCATCACTTTCGCCGTTGGCGTAGCCAACTTCGGTGGCAATGACTTGCGGGATTTGTTTGAAGTAGGCTTCAACACCCCAAAAACAACCGCCAGCGAGGTAGATATCTTTGGACTTGATGCTTTGTGGCTTGGCAAGTTCTGGGTTTTGAATTGTTTTCATCAGTTCTGTTTCCTGTTTGTTTTCAGTTTGGGTATAACCCTGTGGCGCTTTGTTCAGGCACGCGCTGAGGGTTAGGACCATAATCGTTAATGTCAACACAATGGTGGACAGTCTTTTTCTTAGCATTTTAGGCTTATCTTTCTAAGGATTTCACATAACATCCTTAATCGGATTTTAACATAGCAGCATCACTGGAAGAACAGGCTGTAAAAGCCTCAGCAAAAACGACCGCCTAAGCTGAGCGGTCGTTCAGATTACAGGAAAACCAAATCCTCTTATGGTGGAGGATTAGGGCAAAATAAATTGCAAAAGGTTATTGTTGCTGGAATCACTCACCCATACGCTGCCATCTTGCCCAATAGTGATACCCACGATAACGCCCATCAAATAGTTGTTGTCAAAACCACCCCAAAGCACTTTAAAGTTTCCATCTTTATCAAAGACGATCACGCGTCCCATGTCGGGGTCGGTGATGTAAACATTGTCTTCTTCGTCCAATGCCAGATAGGGTTTGTTTTCAATCGAGTTGGAGTACCAGGCATCCAGCTCCCAGTCCTTTAGACCCGTAAAGCTGATGCCGTCACCCGAGGGTTGGAAGACCTGAACGCGCTGGTTCCAGGTATCAGCCACGTAAACCTTGCCGTCTTTTCCAATGGCAATGCCAACCGGCTCATCAAGTTTGCCCAATTCCAAACCCTGACCGCCGAAATGGGTGCGATAGGTGCCGGTTTTCTCAAAAACGACAACGCGTTGTTTACCAGTATCGGTAACATAAACGTGTCCTTGGGCGTCAATGGCGATGCCACGAGGTCCCCAGAAACTGTCTGCCAAACCTGCCACATCAAAAGTGGACCACATGCGCAGGAAATTGCCTTGGGAGTCAAAAACCTGAATGCGGTGGTTCCAGGTATCGGCAACGTAGAGCGTGCCATCGCTATCCACAGCGACACCCCAGGGTTCGTTCATTAAGCCACCCGGCAAAGCTGGGTTTTCCATGGCATTGCCATAGCTGCCGATCGTGTTGATGAGATTGCCTTGAGCATCGAAGTGCACAATGCGGTGGTTGCGTGAGTCAGCGAGGTAGAGGCTTCCATCAGGAGCTGTTGCCAGGTCGCGGGGTGCCAAGAACGTCTGCTCACCAGCAATGAGAATAATCCTCGCAGGGTCAAGGCTAATCGAATTGCCAGCATAGGGGTCTTCACGCGGTGCGACAGGTTCTGGGCTGATGCCCAACTCCCAGATTTGTGGCGCGACATCCTTGCGGATATACATGCGGGCGGTATCCGCGGGCGACCAATTGGCGAGGGTCAATGAGGGGTTGCCAAAAGCCGCCGCGTAGGTGTTGTACTCGCGGTTGAACCACAAATCCCAGATTCCAGCGCGTTTGGAAGGATCTTTGAGGTCATTAAAGACCTTTTTGACGGTCCATCTGCGGTAGATTTCCTCGTTTGGCCACCACATGCGCATATAGTCGTAGCGGTAATATTGGTCGCGAACAACCGCGTCTATTTTAGAGTAGTTGCCTGAGCCAACAACGATGATAGGTGAATCCTGTAAGGATTTGGATACTTTATCGTTGAAATCGATTTTGTTGGGATAATCGCGCATGTACCACCAATAGGGGTAACGCACATCATTATCGTAGGCGATGCGGATGCTCTTATCGCCATAGAGGCGACGCGAGATGGTTTCAATTTGCTCCACGCTGTCTTTCATGTCGCGGGTTGCATGCGCGTAGACAAGGAGTTCCATGGCGTTATCGTAGTTGATGTAAGCCGCCCGATAAGCTGAACGCGCGGTTTGCACACCCATCAAGGCGAAGAAAACCAAAATAAGCACTTTTAGGAAAGTCTTTGCCTGCCAGTTACGTAGCAAAAAGAATAATCCAACTGCGCTTCCCAGGGTGCCCAGGAGCGCGAGTAAAAAGGTGCTGGTCGCTTGCATGTTGACGAGGTCTTTGCCTTGGAAAGGTGGGTTTTTACCCAGCAGGGAACCAAACAAGCCAAAAATGGCGACGATGAAAAAGATACTTAGAATCAGAATGATCCAGGTCTTCTTGGATTTTACTGCTTCCCAATCGGTCTTTTCGATGATGTAACCCAGTGCAAAACCCGTGGTGAGGATCAAGGGCATGGTGATGTGGGTGGTTAGCCAGGGCATGCGCTCACCAGCGATGCTAAACGAGGCCAGGCTCATAATGGACCAGAAAAGCAATAATGCCAGGATGGGCAGACTGGATGCCCGTTCTGTTTCGCGGGGTGGGTCAGTAAAAAGACGTTTGAAAAAGCCGGGTTTAGGACTTTCTTCGACCTCAGGTTCTTCTTTGATTTCTTGTTCTTCCGTAGAAACAACCAGGCTTAGCGGTGGTTCCAGCTCTTGGGCAAGTTGTTCCGTTTTTTCTTCTGGGAGTTCATTGGGGATAACTTCAGCCAATAGAATGTCTTCATTTTCTGAAGGAGGCGTTTCTTCTTCTGATACGATCTCTTGATCTATCGCGCGTACTTTCTTTGGAAATGGGCTTTCAAAAATCGCGTCAGTTTTGCTTAGGAACAAGCGTCTGAAAATGGCGATGATGGCTGCCAGAATAGTGCCCAAGGCGGGTAAATATTCATAAAAAGGCACTTGCACTAAAGCGTAGTAATAAAGTGGCTGGGTGCCGCGTTCAACGGCTTGTTGGGACATCCAGTAGCCCAAAGCGCCGGCGATTCCCTTGAAGAAACCTTCGCCGTGCATAAAGAAAGTGGTGTAAAAAATGATAAAAATACCCCAGAATATGGCAAGGCTGATGAGGAACACTTTTTTGTGCCACATTAAGCCCAGGATAATTGAAATGGCAAGCAATACCAGGAAAAAAGCACCGGTAGTCAAAATGCCGGTTGCACTGTAATCCTGAGGGTCAAAACCAAAGATCTTGACCGGTAGGGCAACAAGCAGTGGCAAGATGAGGATGAGCTGCAAGGCAATCAGGTCAAACAGACGTGATTTTCTCAAATCGTGCCAACCTAAACCCTTGATGAGTGTAAAGACAGAAGCAACAGCGGCGATACCCGTGGCAGCCAAACTGGCAAATAATGGGATTTTGCTGTTGATGACGTGCCTTGGCAGGCTTTCTTGGGTGACTGGGTCAATAACCGCGGGCACGTTAGCAAGCGGCGTTTTGCCAAGAATGTAAATCCCCATGCTAAAAACGATGAGGCATAGGGTCGCCGCTGAGAATATTTGGAAAAGTTGCTTGTACTTGCTGTTTGACCAGTCTCTGCGCCAATACTTCCAGATAAAGAGCAATGCCAGGAAAATGAGAGCTTCAGCAGAGAAGATAAAGGAGGTCGCTTTATCGGTGTAGTGCATGGCGGTGATGAAAACCAGCCAATAAAGCCATTTTGATTTACCATCTTCCATGTAACGCAACAAAAGCCAAAGCAAAACCATGCCCCAAAAGACGATGAATATCTCGTTACGGGTATAGCGGCTATAAAACAAAATGTAGGGCGAAATCATAAACAGTGTACCGGCAATCAATGAGCCAGACCTGCCCAGGTAGCGTCGCCAGGCGAAAAGCGCAAAAAGCACCACCCCAATGCCAAAAAGCGCCGCGGGAACCCGGCTTGAAAAATCGCTGTCACCAAAAAGGAAATAAGAGAGCGCCAAAGCATGGAATTGGAAAGGACCATGCGTTACCGGATCATAGACATAGCCTTCGAAGCTATAGGCGGGCACAACATGATTGATTTCATCATGTGCCATAGTCCGCGCGCCAACATCATATAAACGGCTGAATATGGTGAGCACGATGATGAGCACCAACAAAAGCTTTTCAATCGTCAAGGCTTGCCACCAAGGCAAGACCGGTTTATCCAGCCAATGTTGGGGTTTGGTGGTTGGTTTAGAGTGGGCGTTTTCCGCGATCATAGCTGCTCTCCGAGGTCTTTAGTCAATACTAAAATATAAGCGACTAAAGGTTTTTCGGCAAGTTAAGTGCCTCGTTTTTGAGTTGTATGGGGATTGGTTTGACGGCTTTGAATGGTTTAATCCAGAAAGATTTCGAGGTGTTCGCCTTTGTCCACCAGAATAGTGTCTACCAGTTTGTGGGTACCTGGATTGGCTAAGCCATAAGTTAAGCGTTCTGACTGGACATACTTGAGATAAGGCTCAAAAATCGCACCAACACGCTCTGCGGCATCCACCAGACTGACCGGCAGGCGTAAATCCATTAGCACCGTGTCTGTTTCGATATCGGTGCGCACAAAACGCAGCTCGCGGTTGAGCTGATTGTGTTGGCGACCAACTTCTGGAAGCTCGGGTCGGGCAGAAAGCTCCTGTAAGCGGTTGATGGCTTTGGGGATTTCCATTTCGCCGCGACGCACGTCATTGAGGATTTTGATGCGTTCTTTGTTTTTGTTCATGCCTTAATCTTAGCACATTTTGGTCCCAGATTAAAAACAAATGCTCCAAACCAGACAATTCAGGCTGAAGCATTTGTTGTGAGCTTATTGTTTGTTAATCTAATGTAATCAGAACTTTTTCTCCGTCATCTTCATCGATCACATCAACAATCACGCCTTTTTGCCCCTCATTAATGAAATCTGAGATGGCGTCTTCGTCGAGCAAAGTTTGCGTATCATTGTCAAGATATTTAGTGAAAATACGTCCTGATTTACCTGCAATTCTAAGGATTGCAAGGGGGACACGCAAGTTAACTCTCTTTTTTCCTGAATTGATATCCGTAATTTCAATTTTCATCCATTTGGCACGAACATTTTGTTCCTCAGGATGTGAAATTGAGTTGTCTTCAGTAACGGTATCGAGCGTGTTGAGCAGATCTGCTGCTTCGCTGGCATTGATGGTTCCTTTTTCAAGCATCTGGAGGATGCGTAATTTGTCGTCAGTCATTTGTGTTTTCTCCGTTTGTGTTTAAATAAAAGGCTTGTTCGCCTTGCAAAAAGCGCAAGGCTTGATTGGAGTCGATGCGCCCGGCTTCGAGGTCATCAAGAATAGCCTGGCGTTCTTCGGGTGTGGGTTTAAGCCCAGTGAGGTCCGCGGAATAGCCAAGCGCGGCTATGAGCTCATTGAGCCGGTTTTTTAGGGTGGGGTAGGATATGCCCAAAATCTCTTCCATGCGGTTAAGGCGTCCTTCAGCACGCACAAAGGTGAGCAAAAAATGGCGTTGGTCATCACTTAATTTGCTAAGGGGATCCCTTGGTAGGATAAATGAGCCTTCGATTGTGGTATCACAGCTATCGCAGTGATAACGGGTAATGCGCACTTTGCTTTGGCAAATGGGGCAGGCATTGGTAAATTCTGGCATAGTTCAGTCCTTTTCTCTGTTTTAGCTAGCTTAAGTGCAATTCTAAAGCTGAAAATAAATTAAGTCAAGTTAAAAAGCAAATAAACTTGATAAAATCAACATAACACTTCAAATAAATGAAATTTAGATTGAAAACAGTTAAGATTATCTCGCTAGAATGCTTTAAGTAAGCTAAAACGAACTTTGGTATAATTTTATTAAGAAATCACTAACTCGAAGGAGCCTATAAAAGTATGAAGATCGTTGAATGTATTCCCAATTTTTCTGAAGGACGTCGACCCGAAGTTGTAAAAGCTATTGTTGACGCTGTTGCAGCTGTTGAAGGTGTACGTATATTAGATTACAGTTCGGATGCGGACCATAACCGCACCGTTTTGACTTTTGTTGGTGATCCTAAAGCCGTCGAAGAAGGTGCTTTCGCATGTATCGCCAAAGCCGCTGAGCTGATCAACTTGAACGAACACCATGGCGAGCATCCCCGCATGGGCGCCACGGACGTGGTTCCTTTTGTACCCATTTCAGATGTTACTATGGCCGATTGTATCGAAATGGCGCGTCGCCTTGGCAAACGGGTCGCAGAGGAACTGAATATACCCATTTACTTTTATGAAGAAGCTGCTATCCGCAAGGATCGCGTGAACCTCGAAGATATTCGTCGTGGCGAATTTGAAGGCATTAAAGAAAGCATTGCCACTGATCCTTACAAAGAGCCCGATTTAGGACCAAAAGCACTTGGCTCAGCTGGTGCAACGGTGATTGGCGCGCGTCAACCCCTGATCGCTTATAACATCTTCCTTAATACCGATGATGTGAGCATTGCCCAAAAGATTGCCCGACGCACCCGTCACAGTAACGGTGGTTTCCGCTTTGTAAAAGGTATTGGGCTTTTGGTGGATGGTTTGGCACAGGTTTCGATGAACCTCACCGACTACCGTCGCTCACCAATGGCGCAAGTTACCGAATTTGTACGTCGCGAAGCCCAGCGTTATGGCGTGGGTATTCATCACACTGAAATTATTGGCTTGGTGCCGATGCGAGCCATGGTGAATGCCGGCAAGTGGTATATGCAAATTGATGATTTGAAAGATGAGCAAATTCTGGAAAACCAGGTCTTTGGCTCACAAAGTGAAGAGATGCTCGATGAGCACGCTTACAAGTTCATTGATGATGTTGCCGCTGGAACGCCGGCACCGGGTGGTGGCTCTGCTGCCGCTTATGCTGGAGCATTAGCAGCTGCCTTGGCATTGATGAACGCGCGCTTGACGGTTGGCAAAAAGCGCTATGCTGATGTTGAGCAAGAAGTTTTTGAAATTATTGAACAAACCGAACCCCTGCGTGCCGCGTTGACAGAAAGCATTGAAAAAGATGCTAAATCTTACGATGGCGTGATGGAAGCCATGCGCCTGCCCAAGGGTACAGAGGCAGAAATTGCCGTACGGGATGAAGCCATTTTGAAGGCAAGTCTGGTTGCAGCGCAGGTGCCTTTGCAAAGCGCACGCGATTGTTTGGCAGTGCTCAAGCTGGCAAAACGCATGTGTGAAATTGGCAACGAAAACGCCATTTCTGATGCCGCCGCTGGTGCACACATGGCAAAAGCAGGCTTTATGGCGGCTGGTTTAAACGTTCGCATCAACCTCTTGGGTTATGACGATGTCCCAGAAGCTCAGGCTTTCAAATCAGAATGGGAAGACATGAACAAAGAAGTTGAAGCTTTAATGCACGAAACAATTGCGATTGTGCACGAGCGAATGGGAATTTAGCCTTGATGACCAAGCCAAAGTTTTGGTTGGAAAAACCCATTGAGGACTTAAACCCAGAGGAATGGGAGTCCTTGTGCGATCTTTGTTCAAAGTGCTGTTTGCACAAGTTTATTGAACAAGGAAAAGAGGAAGTTCAGTTTACCAACGTTGTTTGCCGTTACATGGATATGCAAACATGTTTGTGTAGTGACTATGAGAACCGTCATGATAATGTGCCAGATTGTGTGTTGCTTACGCCCAAGCTGGCAAAAGGTGCCAATTGGCTGCCCAAAACCTGTGCATATCGTTTGGTTGCGGATGGAAAAGACATCCCTTGGTGGCATCCTCTAAAAACCGGTGATCCGCAGAGCACCAAGAAGACGGGAAACTCTGTTTTTGGCAAAGTGGTTAGCGAAGATGAAATCGACCCGGACGACCTTGAAGACATGGTTGTGGAATGGTTCGGATAGATAAAAAAAATTAAAGGTGTAAAATTAAGGAAAGGCCAGAGGAGGTACGATGAGTGACAAGAAAAAAATAGATAAACTCATTGTGGCTGTTGTTCAAAGTCAAGACAGCGACCTTGTGGAACGCGTTCTGGAGCAGGCTGGTTTTAGCTTTGGAAAATTGCCCAGCGCGGGTGGTTTTTTACGTGAACGCAATGTGACCTTTTTGATTGCCAGCGAGCAGGCTAAAATCCCCGAGCTAAAGGAGCTTGTCGGCTCTGCAGCCAAACGACGGGTTAGTTACCTTGCAACGCCAATCGATAACGCACCCTTTCCTATTTTGCTCCCTGCGGAGACTGTCATCGGTGGAGCAAGCGTTTTTACATTTGATCTAGACCATTTTGAGGAGTTTTAAGATGAAGCTCATCGTTGCTATAATTTTGGATGCGGATAATGATCGTGTTTCCAGCGCGCTCACTAAAGAAGGCTTTAGGGTAACCTTTATTGCCTCAACTGGTGGCTTTTTCCGAAGTGGTCGCAGTACCCTTTTGATTGGTACTGAAGATGAAAGGGTTGCCCAGGCATTAGACATCATTCGAGCGCAATGCTCTCAACCCAAAGACCCGGCAGAAAAGCGAGCCACTATCTTTGTGGTGAATGTTGAAAAATTTACCCAACTTTAGTTTATGTGAGAGGAAAAATGAATTTCGGAAAAAGTTTTACCTATATATTTGAAGACCCTGATTGGTTTTCTAAGCTCTGGAAACCTGTCTTGATTGGCTTAATTCCCATTTTAGGTCAGTTGGTTTTGCAAGGTTACATGTTAAATGTTACCAGAAATGTTGTTCGAGGCGACCAAAGACCCCTGTATGAAATGGACTTTGGTGAGGATTTACGGGTTGGTTTTCGTATGTTCCTGGTGCAACTGGTTTATTCCTTGCCGTTTGCCCTTTTGTATTCTATCCTCAGCGCCATACTTACCCCAATGGCCGTGCGTGGCTTGGAATCAGGCTCTGGCATCGCGGTGGGTGGTCTGATTGGTCAGTTGCTGATCACTTTGCTTTCTCTGTTGGTAAGCGTGGTGTTTTTCTTTGTCTTCCCAGTCATTTCAGCTAATGTCGCCGTCAAAGGCACATTCCGGGCTGGGTTTGAATTCAAAGAATTGTTTGAGATGGTCAAAAGCAATTTTGCGGCATGGCTGATGGTATTAGGTGGCTCTTTGATAGCCGGCATCATCGCTCCTGCTGGTGTGATTCTCTTCTTTATTGGTGTCATCGCTACCTCAGCTTACGCGGGATTGATGGTTGCCCATTTGCGTGGCCAGGCATACCGCGAATCAACCAACACCGTCCAGGCACAGCAACCTTATTATCCAGGTTACTAAAATCTGGGCTTAAAACATATAAAAAACCACCTTAGGCAAGGTGGTTTTTTGATTCATCTCGTTAAAAAGGTTTACTCTTCAAAAGCCTCAACGGTGTAGGTGAGGACTTCCATCAGCGATGTCTTCCAAAAATCAGCTGACATGCCCATTTTTTGGCATAAATGACCTAAGAAATCCTCCGGTTTTGGCAACTGTTCCCAGACCTGTGGCAGGAAGGTCGCCCGTCGATAGCCCGTTTTGAGAATAACACCATCTTGATGGGGTTTGAGTGCTTTGGCAAGGTCTTTGGGTTTTTTATAGGTTAAGACTTGCAAGGGGCTTATGTGTGAGATCTCAATGTGGATGTGAGGCAGTTCTTCGGCTTGGAGGGATGGGAAACGCGGGTCATCGAAAGCGGCTTGGATGGCATGGTCTTGCACGTCCTGAGCCAGGCTCTGTGAAGCTTCCAAGCTGCCGATGCATCCTCTTAGGTGTCCCTCTTTACTAAGCGTTACAAAACTTGCGCCTTCCTTTAAGAGTGCGGGGCTGAGCGGATAGGTTTGAATGTCTGGCAAGGCTTCACGTCTGGCTTTGGCGCTTATTGCATCGCGGGCAATCTTTAGCAGAATGGCGCGGTCTTGGGCGGTGAGTTCTTGTGTCATGCTGGCTCCTTTCTCTGCTTCAATTATACAGGTCTTTATCGGGCTTTTGATTGTCCAGCTTGGCAAAATAAGGTAAGATTATGCCATGTTCGATGAAGACCAAGATGCAATCGAAGAACCACTTGATGAAAACCCCATCGATGATGCGATTGAACCTGTAGACTCAGAGCCGGAAGTTGAGCTTGAAGACGAGCCGGAAGCTGAGCCGGAGGTTCAAAACAGGCAAACCATTCGCGGTTTGGTGACCACGCAATCAGGCGCCCAGCGTCCTGAAGCAGCAGCCCGAAGAAAACCCCGGGTAACCTTGCAAACGCTGGTAACGGTTATTTTTGCCGGTATCATGGTTGCAACTTTGCTCACCTTATGGATGCCCAGCGCCTTTACCGGCGAAGGGCTCGAAGAGCAATACGTGGGTGCTATTTCGGCAGTTGGGCAGGTGACCAAGCAAGCTGAGGAGGGTGTGCAGGTTTCTTTGCCTTCTGAATTCCCAGAGAACAAAATCGGGATTATTATCGGCAATAAAGGGCTTGATGATGGCGAGGTTTGCTCCAATGGTTTAACTGAGCTTGAAATCAACAGCACAGTGGCATCCTATTTACAACAAGCCTTGATTGGCATGGGATATGAGGCTGAATTGCTGGATGAAACAGACCCGCGTTTGGTGGGTTACCAAGCCAACCTTTTGATTGCTTTGCATTGTAACTCTTGTGAATATATCAACGACAATGCCACCGGCTTCAAGTTTGCCATTGTGCCTTCAGAAGTCAAAACGATTGACCGCGAAGCTTTGACAAAGTGTCTATCTGATGAATATGCAAAAGCGACTGCTTTGAAGTATCATTACCAGACGACCACCAACGAAATCAGAAATTATCATGCCTTTGATCAAATTGACCCTTTGACGGCGGCGATGATTTTTGAGTTAGGTTACATGAACCTTGACCAGGATTTTTTGACCAATCGACCGCAGGTTTTGGCGGAAGGTATTGCGAATGGCATTCATTGTTTTATGGGTGCCGAATAATTTGACTGAAAGCAAACATGGACTCATCAATGGCATCATCACACCATTTAATCGCTCAAGCCAAACAGGCTTTATTGGCTGGTGACCGTGCCGGGGCTGAAAGCCTGGCATTGCAAATTCTCAAGCAAGATCCAAAGAACCTTGATGCCACCTTGATTATGGCGGGCGTTTCTACACCTCAAGAGAGCGCGCATTGGCTGAAACAAGCTTTGGACATTGACCCAGGTAACCCTGTGGCACTTGAGGGTATGCGCTGGGCGAGCGCGGAGATCAGGCGTTCAACAGCTTTAGGGTGGCAGACGGCTTCAGCGAGCGAGCCTTTTGTCAGCTCTGAAGAGCTAACCCAAGCTATACCCGTTCAAAAGCCTGTGGCTGCCTTGGCTGGCAAATCGGCAACAAGGTCAAGGAGGCGAAAACTTGCTTGGGCGCTTTTACCTCTTTTGCTAGTGGCTGCTTTAGTCGCTTTTGGGCTTTATTCTTTTGGTGTTTTTCGACTTAAACCGGTTGCGGGCGCGCAATTTATGCTAAAAAGCACAAGTGATTATCTTGTTAAACCCAGCCTTACCCCAACCAACACCGCCACGCCTACCAACACAGCAACGCCTACTAACACCGCTACGCCCACCAATACGCCCACCGCAACCTATACGCCCACCGCAACTAACACGCCCACTGCCACACCAACTGATACACCTGTCCCAACCGTGGTGGTTACGCCATGGGCTGGTCCTGCCAAGCCAGGCTACTCCTTTAAAGGAAAGTGGATTGATATCAACTTGAGCGAGCAGGTGCTTTATGCTTATGAAGATGATACTATGGTGGCGTCTTTCGTGGTGTCTACTGGACTTCCAGCAACACCCACGGTGACGGGCACTTATTCGGTTTGGATAAAACTTCGCTATGATGACATGGTTGGTCCCGGCTATAACCTGAAAGATGTTGAGTATGTGATGTACTTCTACAAAGGTTATGGCATTCATGGCACTTACTGGCATAATAACTTTGGACATCCCATGAGCCACGGCTGCGTGAACATGCGCAATGAAGATGCCGGCTGGCTTTATAACTGGGCTTTTGTAGGTATTACGGTTAACGTCCATTATTAAGATGAGAAATATAGAACTCACCCGCAGACGCTTTTTGCAAGCTATGGGACTTGGTGCCCTTGGCTTGGCATTACCCTCACCCAAACCAGTTGAGGCGCGTCTTGGGGCAATTGGTCCAGACACGCCTTTGGGACGTATTCTAAATTACCGTCTTTTTGCCCACTCTGAACCCAATTTACGCTCTCCCAGCGTTGGGTTTTACAAGTATGACGATATTATTCGCCTGCCTAACATTTTTTATACCGAGCATACCAAAGGCAAGAAGATAGGTTGGTATCAATTAGGTGAAAATAGCTATATTCAATCTGCTTGGGTGCAACCTGTCTTTAATCGACCCAACGCGGTTGCCGATGAAATTCCTGAAGGTGGCTGCCTGGGCGAAATCACCATGGGGAAAACACCGGTGTATCATGCCAATGGCACGCTCAACATCAACCGCACTTTTTACTACGAGAACACTTTTTGGGTGCTTGCAAAGCATGTGGATGAATTTGGTGTGCCGTATTACGAGCTTCTGGATGATCTAAGCGGTAATTCCTGGTATGTTCGGGCCAGCGCTGTGCGATTGGTGACGCCCGAAGAGCTTAGTCCGCTAAGTCCGGATGTTGCTCCAGACGCAAAGCGTGTTGAGCTCAATTTGAGGGATTTCACCATGCGGGCTTACGAGTACGATCGTTTGGTTTTCGAAACACTTGTAACCATTGGCTTGGAGGCAGGCTCTACGCCAATTGGTGTTTGGGAAACCAATCGAAAAAGACCTTGCCGACGCATGATCAATGAACCCACCGACACACTCGATTATGATTTGCCTGGTGTGCCTTGGGTCAATTACATCACTATTAGAGGCGTTGCGTTTCATGGTGCTTATTGGCATGCCAATTGGGGCGAAAAAATGAGCAACGGTTGTATCAATATGAAACCGATGGACGCCAAGTGGTTGTATCGCTGGACCACACCGGTGGTGCCTTTTGAGAAGTATTATGAAGTCGCCGATAAGGGCACACGTGTGGACGTCATCAGCGGTTATTAGACTCCAGGATTGTTAATTCTTTTTTTATACCCAACTGTTAAAATAGTAGCGAGTTTCCAAAACCTGACCAAAGCTCACTGAAAAAGAGGCAAATAGTTTGTCTGAACGAGTGGAAGCTCTGATTTGTGTAAAGTGACTGTGTAGAAACAGTTTATTGTGAAAGGAAGACCCTTGAAAAAGGCAATATTTGAAGGATTAGTATTTGATACCAACGCGCAAGCTCTGGATGCCACTTATGTGGGTGATGAGCCTTGCTATGTGATTGATGATGATGGTTTTTTGCGCCATATTTCTGCGGAGCTGGTTGACCGACAGATTTGGGAAGAACTCACCAAAGATATCGAAGGTAACGAGGATATTTTGAGCCATAAAGCGGCAGAAATGATGGGACAAGAAGACCCCTTTTCGATTGCTGTCATTCGATCACAGTTTGAGCGTACCGACGAACAGTTCGCTCAATTACAGGAGCATGGCTTTCCTCAGGATGCGCGCATGTTTATGGGCATGGTTGGTTTTCAAGCCATTGTTGACTATCGCGGGCAGTTGCTTGAACTTAAGCAACCCAGCGCGATTGATGATGAAGAATAAAGCAAAAAGCGATAGAATAAGCTTAGGTGACATATGATGGCACAAGCAAACATTATTGACGTAAGTGCAGAAACTTTTGAATTGGAAGTTTTGCATTATTCCAATCGCATGCCAGTGGTGATTGATTTTTGGGCGCCTTGGTGTGTGCCGTGTCATATTCAGTCGCCAAAGCTTGCCAAATTGGCAGAAGAAGCCGATGGCGCTTTTCGCCTCGCGCGTATCAATGTGGATGAACAAGCCAAGTTGGCAGAACAGCTCAAGGTCAAAAACCTGCCAACCCTGAAAGCTTTTGTGGATGGGCGCATCATTGCTGAGTATACCGGACCGCTAAGTGAAACCAGTTTGCGCTTGTTTTTGGACCGCATTTTGCCTCAAACGGGCAGTTTACTCTTGCAAAAGGGTAAAAGTTTACTTTTGCAAGGCGATTATGGCGGTGCAGAAATCGCACTGGGGCAGTATGTTATCGAATCGCATGGGGATGCACGGGGTCTTTTGGCATACACGCGGGCTTTGCTCTTCCTCGGACAAGCACAATCTGCCCTGCCGCTTTTGCAAAGTTTCCCGGCAAGTCCTGAATATCATACATCCCAACGCTTACGCCTTTTGGCAGAAGCTATCGTGAATTTTTCAGAAGTGAAACCGGATGCGCAAGATGCATTGGCACCTGCTTTTGAGAAAGCACTACAACTCGCCGGTCGGGGTGATGTGCAATTGGCACTGGACGGTTTGCTTTTTATCCTGCGGAAAGACCGTGACTATAAAAATGGCACTGCCAAAGACCTTTATCTGGGCTTGTTGGAAGTGCTTAGTGATGAGCATCCTGAAACGCGGGATTACCGAGAAGATCTAAACGCTGCTCTCTTCTAAGATGATTTGATAAAATAGACTGGTTGGCAAACACCAACCAGTTTTTTTATTGGAGAGAAATGATATGCGTATAGTTTTGATTCCTGAGTTGTTTTATGATTTAGACCTTGAGCATAATAAGGCACAGATGCTTAAATGGTTGCAACATTACCGCGACAGCGGTGTTGATTTATTGGTCTTTGGCGAAGCCTTTTTGCAGGGCTTTGGGGCATTAAATGCTGATTATGAGCATGACCTTGCCATGGCACTAAGCCAGGATGATTCCTGTTTTGATGAGCTAAAGCAAGCCTGTAAAGAAACGAAGATTGCCCTGGCATTTGGCTACATCGAAAATGCCCAAGGCAGCCTTTACAGCGCTTGCATGGTCATTGATGCTGATGGGCAGCTCTTGCACAACTTTAGGCGTGTTTCGCCAGGCTGGAAATTGGGCAGCGCCTTTAAAGACAAGCGATATCAAGAGGGTAATGACTATTCGCCCTTTGAGTTGGCAGGCAAGAGGATAAACATCGCAATTTGCGGCGACCTTTGGTACGAAGACCTGATTGAAAACTACAAAGCAGTGGAGTCTGATTTGCTTCTTTGGCCGCTTTATACCAACTATGATATTGAAACCTGGGAAGGTGGCGAAAAAGAAGAATATGCCAAGCGGGTTGCAGAGCTTGATAGACCGGTTTTAATGGTTAATTGCATTGATGAAGGTGAATATAAAGCTTTGGGTGGCGCTTTCGTGTTTGAAAACGGTGAGGTGAGCCAGGAATTGGCGATGGGCGAAAAAGGTGTTTTAATCGTCGACCTTTAAGGCAATAATTGAAAAAAAAGGCTGTCATGCGACAGCCTTTATCTTTTAATGTAGATAGAACTAATCTATATAGTCGTCGGCGTAGTTATCAAAATAGCCTTGGATGTAAACAATGGGCGTGCCTTTGTCGCCAGAACCGGAGGCAAGGTCGGCAAGCGAGCCCAGAATATCCGTAATCTGACGCGGGGTGGTGCCTTCGGAGCCTTCAGCAGAAATGTTGGCTTCGGCTTTGAGCTTTTCACGGATGCGCTGTTGAATTTTGCAGGTCAACTCTTCAGAAGGTAAACCAGCATAGTCATTATCAGCCAGAAATTTGATTTTGAGCTCATTGGGTCTGCCACGCAAACCGGCGGTAAAACCAGGTGAGACAACCGGATCAGCAAGTTCCCAAATGCCACCGTAGGGGTCTTTAAAAGCGCCGTCACCGTAGACCATCACCTCAACGGTTTTGCCAAACTTTTCTTTTAGTTTTTCTTGTAAGGTTTCCACAAAAGGCTGAGAATCCCGAGGGAAGAGCTTGACTTTATCTTCAGTGGCTTTGTTTGAGCCGAGCAAGCCGTAAGCCTGGTTGTAACCATGCTTTTGATTTGGCTCTGAGAGGATGTCTTCAAGCCCGATAACCTTTTTGCCACCGGCTTCAATCAGCAGTTGGCGGCTTTTGTCACGGCTGTGGACATCACAGACAATGATGTTTTCAGCCATTCCTGCCACTGCGCGCGGGTCATTGGCAAAAACGAATTGCACTTTGCAGCCTTCTTTTTCACAAATGCTGCGGTAAAGGTCAATGTAATTGATACCGGTGAATTCATGATAATACTTACTGAAAATCTGATTGAAGCGCTCTTCATCAAAAACATCTGCGTAAGGGTTGATGTTGGCGTTCCAAACCTCGGCTTTGTCGATGAGCTGATTGCCGACTTCGTCTGTTGGGTAGGAAAGCTCGATGATGATCTCATCTGCGGCGATGGCAATGCCCCGCAATAGCAAAGCAAAGCGATTGCGGCTAAGGATAGGATGTACAACAGCTACCTTGCGTGGTGTTTCAGGAAAGTGGGATTTGACTGAATCAGCGATGTCGTTCACATGGGCATAGTTGCCCTGACTGCGTGCCAGAACTGACTCTGTGATACAAAGCACATCGCGGTCGCGCACGGTAAACCCTTCTGCCTGGGCGGCGTTTGCCAAAAGATGAGGGAGCATTTCTATGAGATCATCGCCCTCATTGATAATTGGCGTTCTTAAGCCACGGATTGTTGTACCAACTAATCGTTTCATAGTTGACCTCGTCCATTATGTATTGTAAAAGGGTTTTGGATTCCGTCTTTTACTTGCAGATTATAGTCGAAGCCAGGTTTTCTCACAAGATAAAGCAGCTTAAACATGCTTTTTAGAGGCATTTTGATTGGGGTTTTCTGGAATAACGCGCTCAATGTACTGCCCCAATGTCTTTGCGATAGCGCATGTTTTCAAATGAAAGGTTTTTTATAGCGTCATAAACGGCGACACGTGCATGCTCAAGCTCTGGCGCTTTGGCTGTAATCGAAAGTACCCGTCCGCCTTTGGTGATAAGTTTGCCATCCTGTTGTTTTGTGCCATTGTGGAACACGAGCATATCCTCCGTAAGCTGATCCATGCCTTGTATTTCATAGCCACTTTGGTAAGTTTTGGGATAGCCATCTGAAACCAGGATGGTGGTCATGCATTGGTCAGCGCTGAAAGCGAGCTGCACTTCCTGATGATTGAGCGCTTGCTGGATGTTTTCAAGCAGGTCGGATTGCAGCCGTGGCAAGAGCACCTGGCTTTCTGGGTCGCCAAAGCGGGTGTTGAATTCGAGCACGTAGATTTGACCCTCTTTCACCATGTAACCGATGAAGAGGATGCCGGCGTAGCCGAGATTTTCTGCTTCGAGACCCTGCTCAATGTTGCGCAAAATCTGGTCAGATTGGTCGGTGAGCTCTGGTGTCCAGTATGGGTTGGGGGAAATACAGCCCACGCCACCTGAATTCGGACCCAGGTCACCTTCATAAATCTTTTTATAGTCCATGGCGGTATCGAAAGGGTAAATTTTGTTGCCAGACACAAAGCAAAGCAACGAAGCTTCGAAACCCTGTAAAAACTGCTCTAAGACCACATTGGCACCTTGATCAGCGAAAACTTTGTCGATAAAGATTTCATGTAAGGCTTTTTGGGCTTCTGCTTCATCCTTACAAATGTAGACCCCTTTGCCGGCGCACAAACCATCGGCTTTGATAACCACAGGATAAGTAAAGTGCTGCAAAGCTTTTTGGGCATCTGTCAGGCTGTGACATTGTTCATAATTCGCAGTTGGAACCCCATACTTTTGCATAAAAGCTTTGGCAAAAGCTTTGCTGCCTTCCAGCTTTGCGGCTGCTTTTTCTGGTCCAAAGACCTTTATGCCTTGCGCTTTAAGCGCATCCACAATGCCCGCGTTGAGCGGATCCTCAGGTCCGATAATCACCAGATCCACCGAATTGCTGCCAAGGTGTTGCTGAATTGTGTTGAGTTCATTGTCTGGCAAATTGAGGTTTTTCAGCTTGCCCTCAGCGCCACCATTGTGTGTTGAGAAATAAACTTTTTCTACCTGCGCGTTTTGGGCGAGTTTCCAAGCGATGGCATGTTCCCGAGCGCCACTTCCAACGATAAGTATTTTCAATTTAGCCTCTTTTAGTGCCTAAAATGGCGGGTTTCTGTGAAGACCAATGCCATCTCGTATTTATCACAAAGATCAATAACCGCCTGGTCGTGCATAGAGCCTCCTGGCGAAATGGCGGCTTTAACACCCTTGGCGTGCAAAAGCTCAACGGTATCTTCAAAGAAAAAGGCGTCAGAAGCCAAAACCGCGCCATCCAATTTCCCCTCACCACGTTCAAGCGCTTTTTCAACTGCCCAGGAACGTCGCACCTCTCCAAAACCATAGCCTACGGTGCCTTCATCTTTGACCAAAACAACACCGTTTGAGCTGATGTGCTTGACGGCTTTCATGCCAAAAATCATATCGTCGATTTCTTTTTGGCTTGGTTGCCGTTTTGAAACGACATTGAAGCTCTGGTAAAGAAGCCCGTCATTTTCTTGCAAGAGCGTACCGTTTAGCACGTCTTTGTATTTCAATTCCGGGAAGCTGGCTTGCATGATATTGGCAGATTTGATGAGGCGAATGTTTTTCTTTTGTGCCAGGATATCAAAAGCTTCGGCTTCAAAATCCGGTGCAATGACAATCTCCATAAAGAATGTGTTTATCTTTTCGGCGATGTGCTTGGTGACCACGCGATTGAGCGCAATGATGCCACCGAAAATGGAGATATCGTCGCATGCAATCATTTTGTCAAAAGCGATGTTGATGTCATCATCGCAAGCGATGCCCGTTGGGTTGCTGTGCTTCACACCCACCGCGCAGGGTCGCTCAAATTCCTTGAGCATCATTACCGCGCCGGTAAGGTCGTTCATGTTATTAAAGGAAATTTCCTTACCGTGAAGTTGTTCAAAATCAAAGGTGTGACCCAAAGCTTGAAACCCATCGTGGTAATAGGCAGCCTGCTGGTGTGGGTTTTCACCATAGCGCAAGCTGGACTCGCGTTTGAGTGGTCGCGCAAAGCGTTCCGGGAAGCGGATGCCAAGCTGGCGGTTAAAATAGCTTGAAATAAGACCATCATAATAGGCGGTATGGTTGAAAGCTTTGGCAGCAAGGTGCTTGCGGTAGTCTGCATCCAATGTGTCTGATTGGATTCTTTGAATCGTTTCAGCATAATCATTGGGGTCAACCACAATGGCAACATGCGCGTGGTTTTTAGCCGCGGCGCGGATCATGCTGGGACCGCCGATATCGATGTTTTCAATCATCGTTGCCTCGTCTTTGCCTTCTTGCAACATAGCCTCGAAAGGATAAAGATTGTTGACCACGATATCGATGCTTACAATGTGATGTTCGAGCAAGGCGATTAAGTCGGCTGGGACGTCGCGGCGGTGCAGGATGCCGGCATGAATTCTGGGATGCAGCGTTTTGACGCGCCCTCCCATCATCTCCGGGAACTGGGTAAGCTCCGAAACTTCAGCCACTTCGATACCTTGCTCGTGGAGTAACTTGTAAGTGCCGCCGGTTGAGATGAGCCCAAACCCGGCTTCACGCAGCTGGCGGGCAAATTCAACAATGCCGGTTTTATCGTAGACAGACAGTAAAGCGTATTTCATTTATTCCCTCGTATCAAAACTTTTATATCAAAACTCTCGGTTCAAAACTCTCGTATCAAAACCTTGTTGTCAGTGATTTCAAGGCGGTTTTCGCAATAAAGCCTGACCGCTTCAACCAGTAAAGGATGTTCAAGCTTGAGCACCGCTGCCTGAATGTCCTCAGGTCCCCAGTCTGGCTCAAGTCTGATAGCTTTTTGTAAGATAATGGGTCCGGCGTCAATGCCTTCGGTCACAAAGTGCACGGTAGCGCCGGAAAGCTTTGCACCACTTTGGTGGACGGCATGGTGCACCCGCATGCCATAAAAGCCATCACCGCCAAAAGCTGGCAGCAAAGATGGGTGAATGTTGATGATTTTATTGGGGTAGCTCTGCAAGACCTTTGTTGAAAGGACTTTTAGATAACCCGCCAACACGATAAAATCGATCTCATGTGCGGCAAGGACGGTCAATAGAGCGTCATCAAAGGCCGCAGCGGTTGGAAAGCTTTTTGCTGAAAGGTAATGCGTGGCAATGCCGGCTTTTTTTGCGCGCTCCAAGGCAAAGGCAGCCTTGCGGTTTGAAACAACCAGCGCAATTTCGCCATTAAAGGCGCCATCTGTCTGCGCGTCAATCAGAGCCTGCAGATTACTGCCACCACCTGAAGCCAAAACTGCTATTTTTACAGTCCCCAAAGCTGCACGTCCTTGTCACCCGGAACAACTTCGCCCATATCAATATAAGGGATGGCTCGGGAGTCCAGGTTTGCCAAAACGCCTTCCAGATCTCTGGGTGAGAGGATTAAAACCATGCCAATGCCCATGTTGAAAGTTGCAAACATTTCTTTTCGAGCCACATTACCCCATTTTTCCAAGAGGCTAAAAATAGCTGGGATCTGGTAAGCGGAAACATCCCAATGCAAACCCTGACCTTCTGAAAGCACTCTGGGCAGGTTCTCATAGATGCCACCGCCCGTGATATGGGCGATGCCGTGAATGTCAAATTGCTCAATCAGCGGGAGCACGTCTTTGATGTAAATCCTGGTTGGGGTCAGCAATGCTTCACCCAGGGTCATGCCAAGCTCTTCTATCTCAGCATTAAGATCCAGGTTCATGAGGTCAAAGACAATTTTTCTAACCAGCGAAAAGCCGTTCGAATGCAAACCGCTGGACTTCAAACCAATTACCTTGTCGCCAATTTGCACTTTGCCGGGCACGATCATTTTTTTCTTATCAACAATGCCAACCGCAAAGCCGGCAATATCATAGTGATTGGTTTGATAAATGCCAGGCATTTCCGCCGTTTCACCGCCGATAAGTGCCATGTCTGCCTGCAAGCAACCTTCCACCACGCCTTCAACAATCTGAGCCATCTTCTCGGGCACAAGTTTGCCGGTGGCGATGTAATCCAGGAAGAAGAGCGGTTTTGCGCCCTGGCAGAGGATGTCATTGGCGCACATTGCCACCGCATCAATACCGATGGTGTCGTGTTTGTCCATGCGAAAAGCGATATCGAGCTTGGTGCCTACGCCATCGGTGCCGGAGACTAAAACAGGCTCTTCTAAGCCTCGCAGGTCCGGCTTAAAAAGCCCGCCAAATCCACCCAGGTCGGTAATCACACTTGGTGAAAATGTTTTTTTGACCAGGTTCTTGATGAGTTGAACTTCACGGTAACCAGCTTCTTTGTCTACGCCGGCGTCTTTATAACTGAGGGTCATAGAATCTCCTGTATGGGGTAAATACCTGAAAAACAACGGTCGCAATAGTCTGTGCCCTGGCAAGCGTCTTTGAGCCCTTCAAGGGTTAGAAAGTGAAGGGAGTCGGCACCAATAGTTTTGCGGATTTCTTCAAGGTCTCGATCGTGCGCAATCAGCTTTGACGCGTCCGGCATATCCAGCGAGAGGTCGCAACTGTGCCTGACCATTGGTGCGGCGATGCGCACATGCACTTCAATGGCGCCTGCTTCGCGCAGCATTTCAATAGTGCGTTTTGAGGTGGAACCGCGCACGATGGAGTCATCCACCAGAACCACGCGTTTGCCTTTGAGCACTTCTTTGATGGGGTTAAGTTTGATGAAAATGTCTTTGGTGCGCGTTTTTTCATCAGGGTTGATGAATGTGCGCCCAATATATCGGTTTTTGATGATGCCGTCTTTATAAGGAATTTTGGAAGCCTCTGCGTAACCGATGGCGGCAATCAAACCGCTGTCGGGCGCGCCCATCACAATATCTGCCTCGGTGGGATGCTCGTGGAAGAGGTTTTTGCCCATATTGCTGCGCGCGTTATAGATGGAAACCTGATCAAAATAGCTGTCCGGTCGGGCGATGTAGATGTATTCAAAGAGGCATTTTTTCTTTTGCAGGCGGTTGTTGTAAAGGTGAAACTCAAGCTGATTGTCTTTAATAACCACCAATTCGCCGGGTTCCAGGTCTTTGATGAAGGTGGCTCCGGTGGAATCCAACGCGCAGGTCTCGGAGGCTATGATATAGCCGTCATCCAGCTTACCCACGCAGATTGGCTTAAGTCCAAGCGGGTCACGGAAGCCGATCATCTTGTAACGGTCAAGGTAAATGCCGGCAAAAGCGCCATGCAAGGTGTTTAGATAGGATTTGGCACTGACCAGCGCGCCGCTTAAATTGAGGGTGAGCGGATAGAGGTTGAAATCCCGGTTTAAGATGTTTCCATCCACAGAGATAAGGCAATTCACACCACGAATGGTGAATTCTTTGGGAAGAATAGGCTGGTGGGTATCATAATTCTTATACTCACCGTATTTTACATGCCCCAAACCGCGATCACCCGGCAATGAAATGGTACCATCGTCCGGAAAAACGCCCTGGATCAAGCCAGTGCCCTTTTTGACGACCACTTTGTTGTAATCCAGCATCGCAATGCCGGTGTTTACCTGCCCACGATGTTGCAAAGCGTAAAGGCCATAAAGCAAAAGGTTAGAAGCGCTTTGATTGCCAGGGGTAACAACGCCAACAATGCCACTCATTTATTGCAAGCTCCTGTCTTGTTTTTCAACATCCTCGGTGAGTTCTTTTTTGTAAGCCTTGAGTTTTTGGCTGAGGTCTGCCTGACCTATTGCCAAAATCTGACAAGCCAATATGGCGGCGTTGTCACCAGCATCTACAGCAACAGTGGCGACTGGTACGCCTTTGGGCATCTGCACGATTGAAAGCAGGGAGTCCATGCCCAGAAATGCCGAGCCTTTGATAGGTACGCCAATGACCGGCAATGTGGTCATGCCGGCAATAACTCCCGGTAGGTGAGCGGCTTTGCCAGCCATCGCAATAACGACCTTGACGTCTTCTTTTTCGAAGTTATCAACACATTCCACCAACATATCCAGCGCGCGATGCGCGGAAATGACACGGGTGAAGTAAGAAACGCCAAATTTATCCAGCATCTCCATTGCTTTTTCAGCAATCGCGAGATCTGATTTGCTTCCCATAATCAAGGCTACTTTCATCATTCCTCCTTAACAAAAGCTTTCTGCCAGCAGCTCGAAGTGCTTGGGTAGGGCGCTAATGGCAATGTTTTGATAAAGTCCAGGGCGCATGCGGTCAATGAGCGTGCGTGTTCCAAAAACATGCCCACATTTTGAGGCGATACTGTCAACGCCACAATCTGAGGGCAGGTGTGAAATCGTGTTCATGGCAATGATATCAACCTTTTGCGAAAGTCGGGCTAAGTCATGGCAATGGATGGTCATTTGCCTGCCGCTTACAGGTGCGGTGTAATGGGTGTGACTTGCCTTGCTCAGGTAACTGTTTTTGATGATGCTTACATCTTGCATAAAGTGGGTGTATTTATCCAGCTTGTTTGCGGTGAAGTAAAAATCATCTTTGATGTCGCCAAAGTAGCCGGCGTCCACCAATGCTGCCATACCGGCGCCGATGCCCAGGATAAAACCCTGGCGTGCTTTGAGGGCTTCGAGTGCTTTGACGATGCGCTCATCTTCAAGCACGGCACTTAAGGCGCCAGCGCAGTTTTTGATTGTTGAACCAAAATAATCACCGTGCGGAAGGGCGAAAATGCCCACTTCGCTGATTTTGTCGGCAAGTCGTCCGATGCTTGTTTGCCAGGCTTGGTGGTCGCGGGTGTGGATGATTTCCTGGCTGACGGTGAAACCTACTGCCTCAAAAGCTTTTTGCAGGTCATATTCGCCGGTCGCGCCATCCAAAACCGGGATAAGCACGTTTTTGTTGCTTAGTTGCAAAGGCTCTAAGGCACGTTCTTCAAATGGGGCAACTGTTGTGGCTTGACTTTCAAGAATGTCTCCGTAAAGCGTCTCATAAGCTTCATTTCTGGGGCTGACCAAAGCCTGAGGATCAGGCATTTCCGTTGTACTGCCAATTTCTTCAAACAAGGCGGGGTCAAAGATCAGGTCCGCGTCAACTTCAAAAAGGATGTTTGCCGGGCTAAAGCCATCACCTGTTTCTGACTTCAAATTGGCGATCAAGCCATTGCCCAATGCCATATCCTCAAGCGTAAATCGGATGCCATGTTCACTGACCGCCGAGGCAGCCAAAACCTTTCCATCAGCGTGCAACTCAGCAAAAGCCGCCATCACCTTGTGGAACTGCTCAAAATCGATCAAACCGTGTTCATCGTGGTTGATGCGGGTGATGAGGATTTTTGAACCGGCTTGTTTGAAGTCGCGCGAAACAACTTTGCGGCTGTCCACGGTGTTGACCGCGAAACTTACCAGGGTTGGGGGCACATCGATGCCATGCCAGGAGCCGCTCATCGAGTCCTTGCCACCAATCGCGGGAATATTGAGGTTCTTCATGACTTCAAAAGCACCTAAAAGCGCCATAAAAGGCAATCCCATGCGCTCTGGATCATCTTTGATGCTGGGGAAGAACTCTTGCAAACTCAGGCGAACGTCCTGGAATTTACCGGTTAACGCGATGGTTTTGACCAGGGATTGCAAGACGGCGTAATAACCGCCATGATAGGCGCACTGCCTGGCAAAGCGCGGGAAGTAAGCGTAAGTCATCACAGAAGCGGTGTGGGTGCCTTCGGATGGAAAGCGCGTAACGATGCCATCTTGAGCGCTCAAGCCAAGCTTGCCACCAAATTCTGCCAAGACCGCGTTGCGTCCCAAAGTGGAGTCAAAATGTTGCGAAAGCGTTTTGCCCAGGCTACGGTTGAGTTCCCTTAGGGTTGCCTGGTCTTCAAGGCTTTGATGCTCGCTGTTGACTGTTACATCAGCCTGTTTTGTAGCGCCATTGGAGTTGAGCAAGTCTCGGCTGAGGTCAACAATGGTTTTGCCGTGCCAGTGCATGCGCATGCGCTGGCTATCAGTCACCTGGGCAACCTGGGCGTAGGGCAGGTCTTCTTTTTCACAAAGCTGGATGAAAGCAGGTAAGTCATCGGGGGCAATCACAACCGCCATGCGCTCCTGCGATTCTGAAAGCGCAATCTCGTAGCCGTTTAAGCCAGGGTATTTGGTGTGAACCGCATTGAGGTCGATGTCCAATCCGTCGGCGAGTTCACCAATAGCCACAGATACACCACCCGCGCCAAAGTCATTACACTTTTTAATCAATTTGCTGACTTCAGGATTTTTGAAGAGGCGGATGATTTTACGCTCGGCAAAGGGGTTGCCGCGTTGCACTTCCGCGCCGGCTTTGGTGACCGATTTTTTGGTTTGCACCGATGATGAGCCGACTGCCGCGCCTAAACCATCACGACCGGTTGGCGCGCCCAGCAGCAAAATGATATCGCCCGGCGCGGCTTCTTCACGGCGGACTTGCGCTTTTGGCACTGCGGCAACCAGCGCGCCGAGTTCCATGCGTTTGGCGAGGAATCCCTCGTCATAATATTCTTTTACAATGCCCACCGGTGCGCCGATTTGATTGGCATAATCTGAAAAGCCTTGCATGGCACGCGTGGCAATATAGCGTTGTGGCAGTTTGCCCTCCAGGGTGTTTTCGAATGGGCTAAGCGGGTTAGCAGAACCCACAATGCGAATGCCTTGAATAACCTCAGCGCGACCAGATAGCGGATCACGAATGCAACCGCCGATGCAGGTGTGCGCGCCACCGTAGGGTTCAATTTCTGTGGGGTGGTTGTGGGTTTCGTTTTTGAACATGTGAAGCCAGGTTTGGGTTTCACCATTGACTTCGATATCCAGCTCCACCGAACAAGCGTTGATTTCTGTGCTGTCTTCAAGGTCATTCAGCAAGCCTTTTTTTCTCAATTCTTTGGCGTTGATGGTTGCCAGATCCATTAAGGAAACCGGTTTGGCTTGCTTGCCTTCGTAAACATAGTCACGGGATTGCAAATAGCTTTGGTAGCTTTTTTGGATAGGTTCCTGATATTTGCCAGGCTGAATGTTGATGTTTTGCAGGTTGGTTAAAAAGGTGGTGTGCCGGCAATGGTCTGACCAGTAGGTATCCAGGATTTTTATTTCGCAAAAGCGCGGATCACGCCCTTCTTTTTGAAAATGGTTTTGGATAACCTGCAGGTCGTCCACATCCAAGCCAACGCCTCGTTCTTGCTTGAAGCTTAGAAGTTCGGCGGTGGACCAATCCTTGAATCCCTCAACGCTCTCATGTTGGCTTTCATCAGAGATTTCATAGTCAAAATGAATAGCCTCTGGTGTGGTTTCTTCTTGCACCAAGTCATTGATCAGGTAAGCTTTGATGGTTTGTAAATCAGCGGGTTTTGCCAGGTCAAAGCGGTAACCTTTGAAGTAGCGCAAATCTGTTTCAAGTCCCAAAAAGGCTTTTAAGTAGCGCAGGGTTTGGTCCTGAACCTGATTGTATTGGCCATCTTTATCCTTGATGAACAGGAGGTCCTTGGGTAGGTAGTCAAGCAGTTCGCCATAGCGCGGGTCAAAAAGGTGTTGAATGATTTCCGCGCGATGTGCTTGATCTTTGAATTGGTAGACGTGGTAGATTTCAACACGACTGCAATCGATCTTTAAAAAGTTTTGGATTTCTTGCAAGATAGTAAAAGCCTCTTGGTCTTGGGCTGGAAATTTTTTGTAGATAATCATAAATGCTTAGTCCTTGAGAATAAGTTCAGCGAGTGTGTTGGGTTCCAATTTTTTGCCATCAAGGTAGACGCGCATGCTGCCAGGCGAAATTTCGTCCATGAGCACAATGCGTCCATCTGGCGCTTTGCCAAATTCGAGCTTGAGGTCAATGAGTTGCACGCCACGGTTTGCAAGAAAGTCGGTGAGTCGCGCGGCAATTTTTTTGGTTTGTGAAACCAGGATGTCATACTGCGTTGCATCTAAAATGCCCAGGGCGATTAGAGCCTCTTTGGTAATGAGCGGGTCCTGGCGTTGATCGTCTTTGATGGTGAATTCGACATAGTTATCCAGCGGCATCATTTCGGTGGCATAAGCGCCATAGCGGCGGATAAAAGAGCCTACCGCAAAATGGCGAAAGATGACTTCAAGCCCATGCCCAAAAGGCTGGCACTTGAGAACAATCATTTCTGCTTTTTCAATGTTGGCACTAACTCTGTGGGTGGGTATCTGGTGGGCTTCCAATAGTTGGTAAAGCTTTTCTGTAACTTTCAGATTGCTTTGACCCATGCCTTGAATGCTAAGCCCAACCTGGTTTTCGCCGGGATCAAAAACGCCGTTTTTACCGGTCATGTCATCTTTGAATTTGAGCAAGACCTCCGTTTCGTTGAGCTCGTAAACGTTCTTGGTTTTACCTTTATAAAGAAGTTTCACAATGCCTCCATCCCAAAAATTCCGCAATTATAAGTGTACTTGATTAAATCGTTTTTTCGTGCAAATTGCTCAGGAATAATGGATGATTTTTTGAAGCCCGGCGCCCGTTCTGACATGAGCAAAAAAAGTTACGTAATAAGCTGGCAGCGGTGTGAGCGCCATGCAAGATTGCGGTGATTGTAATCAAGCATCAAATCCAAAAGGCTAAAATTAACGCATCCTTTATGTACCCTATTCTTCATGCTGATTTATTACTAAAATAGCGATATGACTATGCAGTCACTTGCGATAATGCGATATGACTGAGCGGTCATCCAATAATAGCGCTTGGCATGGATTATTAAAAATGAGCTAAAATTAGCTGTGACCAATCAGTCACATCTGTTTTTTGATCCTTTTACCTCTAAAAAATCGAAAAAAGGAAGAAAAAGCTCAAAAAAAGCAGCAAAAACTAAAATGCGCAGCATTTTAGGCTTAATATGACATTTGTCATATCTTTTCCCAAAAACACTGTTTTTTTTGTAAAATCGCTTGACGAACATGGTAAAATAAGCGTAGTTCAAAAAATAGTTTCTGTGAGTTCCTATATTTGAAAGTGGGGAATAAAGCCTAAGCGAAACGGATGGAATATCTGCAAATTAACCTAAAAACTACGCGTACTCTGAAGAAGGTTTTTAGTCTACACAAATAACTTGTACATCATGAATGACTAATAAGGATATCCACAGTAAAATGGTGTAAATTCCCTATTAAAAAAAACGAATAGAAAGAAAAAACAAAACAAATCGGTGCAATGTGCCCTAACAAACAATTTTTAGCAAATGCCCTAGGAGGGTGAAATGAATAAGTCAAGTCGTCTGATTATCAATGTGTTAGTTTTGATACTCCTCTTGTTGAACCCATTGTCTAGCTTCGCGGCTACTGCTGTTGAAGCTCAGTCTATTGGGAGTGAAAAATCTTTGGCAACAGTAGACCTTACTGCCAACATTAAATGGCAGGGCGGTCCAGAACAAAAGCCAACCTTATGGCTTTTGTTGAATCGCAAAATAGACGGGAACGTTGAAGAAGTCCCAGGTATTTTGCCAAAGGAAGTGAGTTCGGTAACAGGACCTGTAACATGGTACGGTTTACCGAAATATGCCTCAAGCGGTACCGAAATTGACTACCGTGTGAGTCAAGGCATATGGGATGCGATAAGGCAAAGGTTTACTGAAATCGAACCTCAAGGATATCAGGCTTTCTTAAGCCCGGATGGTTTAATCATCACCAACATCTATATTGAGCGCGAAATCATTTTGCCTGTGGAGACGGATGAACCGGTTTTGGAACCTGTTATTAAAGAAACCGAACCGCCGGCATCCACGCCTGAGCCACCTGAAGATCTCTCAGAGCCAGTAGAGCAGCCTGAAGAGCCCATCGATTTGGAAGATCCCATTGAGCCTCCAGTTGAACCAATCGAAGCGCCTATCGAGTTGGATGATCCAATTGAACTTCCTATTGAAGTAACAAAACCGCCAGCTCTGGAAACACCCGATCCTGTTGACCCTCCGGTTATTACCCCAGAGCCAACGCCACCCGCGGAAGAAACGCCTCTTCCTAAATCAATTACTGTGAACATTAGCTGGCAGGGCGGTGAAACCCCAAGGCCGGCTTTTTGGCTTAAGTTACAAGAAATTGATCTTGAGGGCAACAAGTCTGATGTTGCAGGCACCGAGCCCATCAAGGCAAATTTTGCCAGCCAAATCACTTGGGCTAATGTCGAATCCTACAATGTTGATTCCAGCTACACCGTGGCTATTGTTGACCAAACCGGAGCGGCTGCCAGCATCCCTGGTTATACCAGCCAGATTGATGGGCTGAGCCTTACCAACATCTGGCAAGAGCAAAGCTCCAACGATGTCGTTGCCAAGGTCGAGTGGCTGTTTAGCATGGAGCCCAAAGAGGTAATCGGCTGGAACGAAATTGTAGATTTCGAAATCCCCACCGTTTGGCTTAGACTCTATCGCCAATCCGGCGCGCATGAAGTGCCTGTGGCTTTGCTGAGCACCGAGCTCAAAGAGCTTGCCAATGGCGATACCACCGCCGTTTGGGCGGATATGCCCAAAACCAACGCCGCGGGTGTGGAATACATCTACTCCGTCAAACAGGTTGACGCCAACGGTGCTGATTTTAGCCACGAGCTTTTCAACAAAGTTGAAAACGGCCTTGTGGTCAAAAATGTTGCCAAGGATGGCAATGGCCTAAAGGGTATCTTTGATCCTGTTGACACGCACACCTACACCTTTAAGGTAGATGGCACTACGGTTGATACCCAAATCGTCAAAAATGGCGAGTTTTTGACGGAACCAGCCGTTCCGGTTAAAGAAGGCCAGAAGTTCACCGGTTGGTATGTCAATGGCGCCAAGATTGACTTCACCCAGTCTGTTAGCGTTACGTCAACAGAAACGGTGGACGCCGTTGCGCAATTTAAGCCTGTATTGTATGTCTTCTTTATGGACGGTGTCGGCACTAATGCCCGTGTTATCGTCACCAAAGAGGGCGTAGCGGGCGGCGCGGTTTCAACCACGGATGTCAAGCCCAATCTGGGCTCTACCCAGGGTGTAACCGGATGGTATCGCGACGAAGCCCTGAATGACGGTCCGGTTGGCGACACCTTTACCATTGGTTCCACCAACCAGGTTTTGTGGCCCAAGATCGAAACCGGAGCTTACCTGACCTTTGAATCGGGCAATAACGCCACCTATATCGAGCCTCAATTCGTGGCTTCTGGTGCGGTCACTGTTCAACCCGAACAACCCACGCGACCTGGCTATACCTTCTTGCGCTGGTCTTTGACCGCCAACGGCACCACGCCTTATACCTTTGGTCAGCCTCTGACAACCAACACAACCGTCTATGCCGTTTGGCAAGCCGGTACGTCAAGCTATACCGTGGTGTTCTGGCGCCAATCCGTGCATGACAATAAGAATGCCACCGATGCCAACAAGACCTATGACTTTGCTGAATCGGCTACTCGTAATGCAACCGTAGGCAGTACGGTTGCGGTAACGACAGCGGATACGACTAAGAACTATCAAGGCTTCCACTATAACAGCGCCAAGCAGACAACGGCAGTCGTTAAGGGTGATGGCACCACGGTGCTTAACGTCTACTACGACCGCAATCTGTTGACGATTGAATTCTATAGCCAGAGTGGTTCGAGTTGGGTTGTTGAGCAAACCATGACGGGTCTTTATGGGCAGTCTCTGGCTCAGAATGGTTACACTTGGCCTAGCAACTCTCGCTGGATGAAGTCTACTTCACCTACTGAAGGTTCAAGTTTAACTTTTTTGGATGCCTTCATTTTTGACCAACTAACTGATTATGGTAGTACGACTCTTATTAGGGTTTATAAGAGATCAGCCCAAACAGGAGCTACCCTTACCCATTACAAAGAAAACCTTGATGGGGGTTGGACTCAAGCAAACCAGAATACAGTCAGTCGGGGTGGAAGTTTTACCTTTACGAACAAATACTCTGGTTTTGTGGTTAAATATTATCGCGCGAGTACCAGTGGTAATTGGACAGAGACCTCACCAGGTCAATCTGCACCATATGACACTGTTCTGCAAATTCGCCATACCCGCAACGAATACAACTTATCCTTCTACAACTATAATGGCTACGCAAAGTATGAACAATTCAAGTATGAAGCACCCTTAGCGGGTCAGGCGTCTTATGTGCCCCCCAGACCATCAGGTATTCCAGCGGTTTACGAGTTCCAGGGTTGGTTTAAGGATACTGCCTACACGGTACCCTTCAACTTTGCCAATGAGACGATGCCGGCTGCCAACCTGGTCATTTATGCGAAATGGGCTGCACCTGTTTTAACGGGCACGGCTTACTTAACCATCGAAGGCGTTGGAAATGCGCTTATCCCGATGACCTATGGCGAAACGATTGATCCGCTTAGCATGCCAACGGTAAAGGATCATCAAGGGAACGTCCTGTCCCAGGGCAATGATGACTATGTCGTTACTGTACCTGAAAACAGTAAATGGATTGGATGGGCTCAAAAGGTAGGTGACAGCTATATTACCTTCAACTTCAACACGAAGGTTTATGAAAATATAGCGCTATATCCTTATTACGTTGACAATGAAGTTTTAACGGTTACTTATGGTCTGAATGGTGGCACTGGCACCTTGCCTACGGATAATCACAACTATGCCTTTGGTGCCTATGCTGATGTTGCTTCTAACAGTGGTGTTACTCCTCCAGAAGGACAAGTGTTCCTGGGTTGGGAGAATAATGGCACGCTTTATCAACCGGGTGACAAGATTAGGATAACCGGTAATATGACCCTCACCGCTGTCTGGGGTCCGCAATCACCCACGACAACGATTACCTATCATGGCAACTATCCTTATGGCACAAACCCAGACGATGTGAGTGAGACATTAGATAATAATGCGACCCATATCATTAAGCCTGAGGGCACTTTTGCTGCCCCGGCTGGTTATGAATTTGTCGCCTGGAACACCCAAGCTGACGGTTCAGGAACCTCTTATGCTCCTGGAACTGAAGTGATGGTGGACAATATTAACGAAGAAAACAATCAGCTTTATGTGCAGTGGAAACGCACGGAAGTTGATGTTACTGCCCAGAAGGTATGGGTGGGTGGACATGCCTCCAACCACACTTTGGTTACCTTGCAGCTTTACCGCAAAACCGCAACCGGTGCGGAAGAGTTGATAACAGATACCCCCGCAGTTGACCCACCGAGCGGTACCCACGACACCTTTAACTATACCTGGGAGAACTTGCATACCCATACGGCCGATGGACAACTTTATACTTATCGGGTTGCGGAACCGACCGTACATTCGAGTTATACCGCTGTTGTTTCGGGTTCGGGTTATGCCTTTACTGTGACCAACACCTATCATAACGCCAAGGCAGTGCAAGCTACAAAATATTGGTACACTACTGACACAAATAAACCTCAGGTATGGTTTACCCTTTGGCGCAGGGGCGGTACAGCCGGAACAGGCGAACCTGTGCCTGGTTTGAACTCCTCCAATGTGCCATCAGGCACCAATACCGTTCACTGGAACAACCTTATTTCAGAAGATGAAAATGGTGTTTCATACGATTTCTTTGTCAAAGAAACTGACGCGAATGGAAACGACTTTACACCGGTGGGTTACGAAAAGGTAGAGAGTGGTTTAAGCGTTTATAACTACAAGGGTAGTAAGAACATCAGCTTTAAGGTCGTAAAAGACTGGACAAACGTTCCAGTAGCTTTTAGAAAAGCCTTTAATGTTCAGTTAAAACGGAATGTCAATAATTATGGCGATCCCGTAGAGCTTAATGCTGAAAATAGTTACACCTATACTTGGACTGAGTTGCCCCGATACCAGACTGGTACAACTTTATTCAATTACACAGTCGAAGAAGATACAAGCGGTTTTGAAGATGGGGTTGTGCTGGATGGTATTACCTACTCACCAATTGATGAACAAACGAATACAATCACTGCCACCATTAAGAACAAATACGTTCCTCCAATGGATGGCACAGCAACTGCGAACAAGGTTTGGATGCCAACCAACCTCTTAGACAGCTTGAAAGTGCCCGTGTGGTTTAAGTTGTATCGCAACATTGTTGGTGGTCCTGTGGAAGAAGTGCCCGGTGCTGAAATTAAGCAACTGGTATTTCCTGTATTGACCGCTAACTGGACTGGTCTCCAGAAGACTGATTCTAATGGCAATCCTTACACCTTTACAGTAAAGGAAGTGGATGCCGATGGAAACGATTGGAAGCCTGACAACTTCACCAAGGTCGAACAAGGCCTGACGGTGACCAACACCTATGCCAGCCCGACCTCAGGCGTGACGGCGAACAAAGTCTGGATGCCTGCAGGTCTTGATCCCGAATTGAAAGACCCTGTCACCTTAGAGCTATGGCGCAAGATTGAGGGCGGCACCGGCGCGATTGCCGCGACTGGATTGGTGGACGGTGTGGTGGATGACCCCTGTGGTGCAGAGGGCTGTGAAGAAACTGCCTGGAACTACACCTGGTACGACATGCCGACACATGATGAGAACGGCTTTGAGTATGAATACTGGGTGGACGAAACCGCAGTACCTGAGAACTTTGAAAAGAGTTTGAATGGCATGACGGTGACCAACACCTATGCAAGTCCTGATAGCGACCTGACCGGTACGAAAGTGTGGATGCCTGCAGGTCTTGATCCCGAATTGAAAGACCCTGTCACCTTAGAGCTATGGCGCAAGATTGAGGGCGGCACCGGCGCGATTGCCGCGACTGGATTGGTGGACGGTGTGGTGGATGACCCCTGTGGTGCAGAGGGCTGTGAAGAAACTGCCTGGAACTACACCTGGTACGACATGCCGACACATGATGAGAACGGCTTTGAGTATGAATACTGGGTGGACGAAACCGCAGTACCTGAGAACTTTGAAAAGAGTTTGAATGGCATGACGGTGACCAACACCTATGTCATCCCGACCGATGGTGAAGCAACAGCGACTAAGGTATGGGAAGATGGTCCTGAACCACGTCCGACCGTTTGGTTCCAACTGTGGCGCCAGATTGAGGGTGGCACACCTGAGATCGTTCCTGGTGCTGAGATTAAAGAATTGGCCGATGGTACGACCGAAGTGACCTGGACTGGCCTTGAAAGAACTGACATCGATGGCAACGAATACACCTTTACGGTGAAGGAAGTTGACGCAGATGGCAATGACTTTGTCCCAGAAGATTACGAGAAGGTAGAAGAAGGCCTGACTGTCACCAACAGCTATGTCATCCCGACCGATGGTGAAGCAACAGCGACTAAGGTATGGGAAGATGGTCCTGAACCACGTCCGACCGTTTGGTTCCAACTGTGGCGCCAGATTGAGGGTGGCACACCTGAGATCGTTCCTGGTGCTGAGATTAAAGAATTGGCCGATGGTACGACCGAAGTGACCTGGACTGGCCTTGAAAGAACTGACATCGATGGCAACGAATACACCTTTACGGTGAAGGAAGTTGACGCAGATGGCAATGACTTTGTCCCAGAGGACTACAGCAAGGTAGAAGAAGGCCTGACTGTCACCAACACCTATGTCATCCCGACCGATGGTGAAGCAACAGCGACTAAGGTATGGGAAGATGGT
>ENA-UOOH01000154-UOOH01000154.1-fermentation-metagenome-genome-assembly--contig:-NODE-154-length-82863-cov-19.195295_pt1 | contig 82863 bp, 64 predicted proteins | sample MGYA00245778_ERZ724025 | MGnify/ENA primary metagenome ERZ724025 (study PRJEB28704, sample SAMN03018313) | fermentation metagenome | biome: anthropogenic terrestrial biome; feature: soil; material... | reverse complement strand
AACGACTCAAAAGTCGTTAATTATAAAGCGTTTAACGCATTACGCAGAACACATATTGCGATAAACGAAAGGAGGGAATCATGAAGAAGACATCCCGATGGCGGAAAATCAGCCGCTGGCTTGTCCTTGTTTCCCTCTGCCTGATTCTCCTGACGGGAATCGTCGCGGGTGTATTGTACCTGTTGATCATGGCCTCGGTCGGCAAACTGCCGGACGAGGCCTCTTACCGTGCCTACGAAGCATTGCCGAATTTCAAGGACGGGCAATTCGCCAATTACGAACCGATGCAGCATGTCATCTGGAAAAAACCGCGTACACGAATCATCACCCGTTTCATCACCGACGTGCCCAAAGCACCGGCGACGCCAATTCCGCTGGACAAGCTTGATCCTGAAAAAATCGGGCCGAAATCCGATTCCCTGCGGGTGTTCTGGCTCGGCCATTCGACCCTGATTTTCGATATCGACGGAACCCGGCTCATGACCGATCCGGTTTTCGGAAACGCCGGGCCCCTGCCCGGAATCGTCCGCCGCTTCCAGCCCAGCCCGCTCGAACGCGAAGACATTCCGAAGCTCGATCTCGACGCCATCCTGATTTCCCACGACCATTACGACCATCTGGAAAAGAAAACCATCCTGTCTTTGAGAAATAGTGACATCCGTTTCATTGTGCCTCTCGGCGTGGGGGCGCGTCTGCGCGGCTGGGGCATCGCCGCCGAACGCATCACCGAACTGAACTGGGGCCAAAGCGCCGAAGTCGGCAACCTGAAAATCACCTCGGTCACCGCCCGCCATTTCTCCGGCCGCTTCCTGGGCGACCGCAACCGTACGTTATGGACGGCCTACGTGCTGGCGGGGCCGGAACACAAGGTATTTTTCGCCGGGGATGGCGGTTACGGCAAGCATTTCCGGGAAATCGGCGCCGAATACGGGCCTTTCGACCTGACCTGTCTGGAAATCGGCGCATGGAACGAACGCTGGCCGAATTCCCACCTGTTCCCGGAAGAAACCATTCAAGCTCACCAGGACTTGCGCGCCAAATACCTGCTGCCGATCCACTGGGGGGCCTACGACCTGGCTTTTCATGAATGGAACGATCCCATCCGGCGCGCAACCGCGGCCGCCGCCGCGGAAAAAGTCGCCATTCAAACACCGCGCCAGGGGCAGGAACTGATCCCCGGCGAAACCAAAACTTCCGCCTGGTGGAATTCCATCGAATAAGGCAACAGCATGAAATGTTCAATTGTAATACCGTCGCTCAATGAACGGAAAAGTCGGAAATGGGTATTTTCAAAAATCAACTAAGCCAAACTCAAACATGAAAATAAATATGGCTATTTCTAAAACCTGCGGGACGACAGTGAGTACTTTACGGATATATATAGCCGCAGGAGTTTTTTTGCTTCTGGCCTTTTTTAATCCGCTTGCCGCCGCCCCCCGGACAACCATCCCGGCGTTTACTCCGGTCTTCGCCGAACCGGACCTCGAAGGAAAGGCGCTCCTGATCACCAACAGGCCGATAGAGGTGGAAATTCTGAACACAGAGCTGGTCCTGACGCAAAAGCACCCGCTGGCGCGGTACTGGCATTTCTCGCAAGTCCGACTGCCGGACGGTGCTACCGGTTACATGGAACCCCAGGTTTCCGTAGAATTCAACGATGCCGGGAAACCGATCATGAAATTTACCTTCCTCACTCCCTGGTGGCGGCTTTTGATGATCTGGGCCGTTGGAATCGGGCTGATCGTCACGCTGGTGAAATTATTTTACCATTTCACCAAGCGCCAAATCCTGCCCGAGCGAAATCTGCATTGCTGGCTGATCCTGCTGATCATGCTGATCCGCCAGGCTCTGTTGCTGGCATTGGTTCAGGGAGCCGGAAACATCATCGCCAGTCCGGCCGACGACCACGCTTATTTCGACAACGCGGTCAGCCTTATGCATTGGGATTTTTCCCGCCCGTGGCTAACCACGCTCGGGCACAGCCTTTTCTATATCCCCTTCATTCTGTTCACTGGCGCGAGGACTGTCGGAGACATCATGGTTCCGTTTTCCTATTTTTCCGGCCTGGTGCTGGGACCGCTGTCGCTGGCCGTGGGATACCTGATCGCCCACAGGCTGACCGGAAACCTCCGGGTCCCTTGCATCGCCATGATACTCTGGGCGATCCTGCCGTTCTTCTATCAATATAATCCCGATTTCAGTGCCAGTCCCAGGATTTTTGTTTCAGGCTTTCAACCCATGAATTTTCAATTCACCCTGCCTCATTATGAAACATTGATCGCCACCGGCTTCAACGCCATGAGCGACGTTTCATCGACTCTGTTGACCCTGGTTTCGATTTACCTGGCGTTGCGGCTGCCTTCGCGCATGTGGAGTTATGCCGCACTGGCGGCGGTGTACGCATTCGCCTGCCTGATACGGATCAACAACGTCTGTTTTATTCCAGTCCTTGCCTTCATCGTCCTGTATCGTTTCAGCGGGGAACTGTTCAGTTCATGGCGTTATTTTCTGACAGCCGGAGCGATCGGGTGCGTGGCATTCCTGCTGGTGTTTGCTCCGCAATTCGCCATCAATTGCCATTTCAGCGATCGGTTACTGGGATTCGGTTACATCACCCAGCCGGAGACCGTACAGGTGCCGCCATTGTTTTCTCTGGCCCATTTCCAAATGAACGCAGCTTACCTCGCGGGTTCCTCCCACCTGATTTGGGTATTGGGAATTTGCGGTCTCTGGTTTATGCGAGACCGCGCCCGGAGGACGATCCTCTCCCTGTGGATTTTCCCGGTCATTGCCTTTTTTCTGCTTTACCTCTATTCGGTAGCCGATCCGGTGCGCTTCATCCTGACAGCATTCCCGGCATTTTTCATTGCGATGGCCGGATGGGAATTCCGCGGAAATCTGCGCGCATGGGAATGGGGAGCGCTCGCTGTTACGGGCGCCGCCTGGATTCTGCTCGAACCGAACGCCACACTGGCGGACTGGCGGTTTTATCTTCAGGAGTTCCACATTTTTCACCATCCGCTCCTATTCAGACCATTCGAGTGGGTCGTCATGATCCTCCTGGCGGGGGGAATCGCCGCCCTGTACAAACATCCGCGCCTGATGCTTTTCCTGCTGGCGGTTTCCATACTGAACCTGTTCGGCCATGCCTATCTGCTGGTCCTGCTGCTGACAGCGGCATTCATCCGCAGCCTCGTCGACGCGGCGATCCTGCTGCCGCCACGTTTCAAGCGGTTCCCGGCTCACTTCCAGCGCATTAATTCCGGCCCGGCCGGCAAATGATGTCATAGTCCATCGTCCGGGTTTCGAATTGTCCGACGCCGCCGTCGTCCTGTAAATTTCTCCCCACACTGTAAACGCATTGCCCCTCCGTGTATTTCAGGGGTTCTCCTGTATACGGATCAAGCGGCACAGCACTCAGGAAATCCGGCGTCAGTTGAGTTAAATTTTGCGGATATCCGCCGTTGGCGCGCCGGTAAAGTTCAAGCGCCGCCACCGTTCGACCGATTCTCAATGAAGCCAATTCGTCGGCCAGACGGTGTGTATATTTCTCAAGCAACGAATATTCGGCGATCACTCCGGCGGCGGACGGACGGGCATAAGACTGCCGCCGCTCCTCGAGCACCGGGCGCAAACGGTAATATTCCGTGCCCGCATGTCGCAAATCATTGACACAAACCCCGATTACCGGTATGTAAATCACCGAATTAACGATCATTTTACGCAGCAGAAATTGGTAGCTCATCCGTCCGCTGATGATGTAGGCAAGCTCCACTCGCGCGCTCAATTCGTTGAATTCTGGCATGGTTTTTTCCTGAAACCCGGCCCACGCCTGATATTCCCGCAGTGCCTCGCCGGATATCCCGGCTATTCCCTGAGCCAAAACGTCCAACTGTTCGCGGTAAACAGTAAACAATCGAAAATCCTGATCGAACCATCGTTGGACACCTTGCGAACAGACCAGCCATTTCTCCGGCTGCGACACCATCTGAGGGTCCATCAACCGTTTCCACACCTGTTGATAAGCATTGTCCAACGGCTCGACATCCATCTCGCTCCACGTTCGGTTCATGCCAAAATGTTCGATTCGCACCAGCTCCTCCAACGACAGAGAGCCGATCCACTCCACGGCATGCGGTTGCGGCGGCAGGGGACGGGTCTCCAGCTCCTCCAGCATCAAGCCGAGTTCGCGTATTTTACACTCCCGGTATCCCCAGAGCGGCGCCAGCAGGAACACTGCCGCCAGCGGCAGCACCACCATCAACTGCCCCACCGGTGAAAATCCGAACAGCGTTCCTCCGCGCGGCAATGCGGAAATCCGTCCGACGACCAGAATCATGCTCAGCGGCAACAGTACCAACAGGACACTGACCGCCACGGTCCCCGGCCAGACCCACATGCACAGCACCGCCGCACCGTACAACAGAAAATGGATGATATTGAATATACCGCCGCGCAGACGGTGGAACATCACACCTCCCGCCGCGATATTCACATACGGAATCAATAACAGCAACGCCGCCCGGCAATGGAAAACGTCCGCCGCCACCGTCAGTACCACCGAGTAAAACAACAGGAAAACAATGCTCCATGCCGGGTTCCAGCCGTGAGCGGCGATTCCACCCAGCGCCGAAGCCAGCGCCAATACGACCAGGCAGCCGTACAGATATCGTTTGATTTTGCCGGGTTCATCCATGATTCCGCGCCACCGAATAAAGGATAATGGCAATGGCCATAAGCACCGCCGCCGCCGCGCGCCGTACCCACATCCGCGGGCTGATCCGGGCGTCAAGCCGGGCATGACCCAGCGCCACGGCGAGAATCCCGAACGCAATCGAAAACAGCCCCCGGCTGGACTGAATCACATTGCCGAACACCACCCCCAGCAAGCCGAAACAGACGAACAGCGCCGCCTGCGATAAATACCACGCCGCTCCAAACGGGATCGCGCGGATAAACTGCCGCCGCGACCAGCGGAACCGGCGCAACAGGGGAAGCGTCGCCAAAGCCAGAATACCATAACAAATCGCTACGACGCCGATTGCGTCGCGGATCATACTGCCGCCGGCGGGCATCCGGACCAGATGCGTTTCGACCATGTCCGTCAGCGAATAAAACACCAGCGTCAAAGCCAGCCAGAACATGCCCATCAGGGTAAAACGGCTGCCGCCGCTCCAGTTCATCCCGACCGCCGCCACCGCGCTCAACAACACCGCCAGCCATTGCAAACCACCCAGCCGGTTGTCCATGAATACGACGTAAATCACCGAAAGGACTATGATTTTCAACCCCAGCAGCGAGGCGATCCGGCTGGGCTCGATATTCCGGACCGTAATGAAAAACGATCCTTGCCCGATGCCGAAGCAAACGATCCAAAGCAGAATGAAACAGCCGAATTCCGGCAACATCCCCAGCAACTGCACCGGGAAAAAAAGAATGATGAACGGCACACTGATCACCCCCATCACGAGATGCGAGAACACCAGCAACCGAAACGGAGATTTATACCGTGCCAGAAAAGCAGCACTGAACAGATAGGACATCGACTGCAACAGCGCGCTTGAAATACCGGCGATAATGCCCAGGGCAATCATATTACTTCACCTCATCAGCGGCAGACCGGGGGGCTACCGGCGCCCGATCAGCGCGGCGATTGCCGGCCTGAACGGAGGACGCAGAATACCTTTTTCCGTAATAATACCCGCAATCAACCCGCAGGGCGTGACGTCGAATGCCGGATTATAGATATCGACCCCTTCCGGCGCCGTGCGCTTCCCCATGCCGCAACTGACTTCAGCGGGATCGCGCTGTTCGATCGGGATGCCGGAGCCGTCTTCCAATTCCGGGTCGATCGTCGAATACGGAGCCGCCACGTAAAACGGAATATTGTGGTAAGCGGCCAGAATCGCCACGCCGTAAGTTCCAATCTTGTTGGCAGTGTCGCCATTCATGGCGATGCGGTCCGCACCGACAATCACCAGTTGCACACGGCCTTCGCGCATCACCTGCGCCGCCATATTGTCGCAGATCGTAGTGACTTCGACCCCGGCCTGTTGCAGCTCCCAGGCGGTCAGGCGAGAGCCTTGAAGCAACGGGCGCGTTTCATCGGAATAAACCCGGACCCGGACGCCGTTTTCAAGCGCGGCGTATACGGGAGCCAGCGCCGTACCGTAATCGCCGGTCGCCAGCGCCCCGGCATTGCAGTGCGTCAGCACGCCGCATCCCGGAGACAACAACCCGGCGCCGTGGCGGCCGATGGCATGGCACATTTCAATATCTTCATTCAGGATATTCAGGGCGGTTTCCAGCAAGGCATCCTGCAAAATTTCAACCGGCTGTTCCTGTTCCAGCACTGACGTACAGCGGTTCAGCGCCCAAAACAAATTTACCGCTGTCGGCCTTGACGAAGCAAAATAATCGGCGGTTTTCCGAACCCGGCTTTTGAACTCCGCAACCGTGCCGTCTTCGAAACGCCGCGCCACCGCCGCCAGTCCGAGCGCCGCCGCGCAACCGATCGCCGGAGCACCGCGCACCACCAGACGCTTGATACTGTCGTAAATTACCGCCGGGTCGGCGGTTTCGATGTAAATTCGCTGTTCCGGCAGCAAGGTCTGGTCCAACAACCGCAGGCAACCGCGATCCCCGGCCAATTTCGTGGAATACGAACAGTGAATCCGTCTGTCCGCATCCACCCATCTTACTGAATCCATCATCCGGTACCGTCCACTTTTGTCACTTCTTTCACTTCTTCGAAATCGACGCCCGGTATGGCTTTTTCGCCGCCGACCACAAAAACAGTTCCCCGCTTTTCATCGCGACCGAGGCGCGGCGACTGCTTATCCCGTTTCTTGTAAACTTCGGTCTTTTCGATATGCCCTTTCAGGTCCATGATCATGTACTGGAACAGTTTCGGGTCCAGCGGCACGATCAGGTGCAGATTGCTCAGCCCATCCACGTCGCGTTCGATTTTTTCGGTCCCCACTTCCGTTCCGATCGGGCGTTGAACATAAATCCGCTGATCGTCTTCAATCCGGATGAAAAACATCCGCCGGGCTCCCTTGTTGACCGCAATCAACGTGTAATACATGGTCTTCACCGGTTTCTGCGAATCCAGCAAATCCGGTTCGCCCACCATTACGCGCCAGGATTCGATCCCGGTCGATATGTTAAAGGACACCTCGTTCGATTTATAAGCCTGAGGCATCTGCGGGTGCGACACCCAGAAATGCAGCCGGTAGGTCCCCGGCTCCGTCAACCGGTAATACCGGTTCAGCACCAGAAAGTGATCCAGACTGGTTTCCCCGGTGCCAAGGACCATCGGCGGAAACTCCGGTTCTTCATTGCCGCTCGGCTGAATCAGCGAGCCATTGTTCCGGGTCAGCTCAAAACGCAGTTTTCCACGCAGTTGTTTGCTGCCGCCGAAGACCAGCGGACGCCCGCTGTCGTTCCGCATCAACAATCGCATATAGATCGGCTCGTTGACCAGGTAATGATAACCGTCGGTCAATTGCATATCCAGCGCGACCTGCGCCAACAGGGCATGCGGAAGCGCACAGACGGCACAGAGGACAACAAAATATTTGATGTTTCTCATGATATCTCCTCCTTGGCTGAGAGATGTGAAATCAGTTGTCCGGCCACAACGGTCGAATCCAACCGGTGGCAGGCATTGGTTTGAAGAGGGCATTTCCGGGAAAGGCACTTAAGGCAATCCAGCCCGGCCTGAAAAATCCGGTGCTCCGCCCCATAGGGGCCGGTCAGCTCCGGATCGGTAGAACCAAAAAACGCAAAAACCGGCACTCCCGCGGCGGCGGCAATATGAATCGGGCCGCTGTCGTTGCTGATCACCACCCGGCAACGCCGCAACAATTCGATCAGTTCGCCGATGCTGGTTTCGCCGACCAGAGAGGAAGCCTTTACGCGTCCATCCAACCCGCCAATCAATTTTTCGGCGCATTCGTGATCGCCGGGAGAACCCAGCACCAGAAAATGGACCCGCGGCAGCCGTTCAGCCGTCCGCCGCATGACATCCGCAAACAATTCCGCGGGAAAACACTTACTTTCCCAGCGGGCGCCGGGCGTAACGCCAACCAGCACCGCATCCCCGGCAATCCCGAGAGCCGCCAGCCTGGCGTCCACCGCCTGTTTGAAACGCGGCACTTCGGCCAGAGAAAGAGGCGGCACCGCGGTTTCGCCTCCGCTCAACTGCCCGGATAAACTGCAATTCTTTTCCACGGCATGCTTTGCGGAAACAGGCGGTTGGAAACGGCGGCGGTAGAACCATCCGGCCGAAGGCTCTTTCGGATGAGCAAAGCCCGCCTGGCCCCCCTTTCCCCGGGTCAGCCAGCCGAAAAATGCACTCCGGAACAATCCCTGAAAATCAACCACCAGATCATAACGGGCCCGCCGTAAATCCCGGCACAGCCGAATAAAAGAACCGCCGAACGACGAAAAACGGGAGAGCTCCCGGCGCGGAAAAATAATCTTGCGCCGAATCGGCACCGGACAGAACTCCAGCGCCTCGGCGAAATCGGCGTTCACCATCCAGTCAAAAGCGGCGTCCGGATAACGCCGGTGAAGCAGTTCAACCGCGGGAAAAGCATGAAGAATATCTCCCAGGCTGCTGGGTTTGACGATCAGAATGTCCGAAATACGTTTCTTCATGCACAAGGGTCAATTTCCTGATTCCAGGCGCAGGGCCAGGCGTTCGGGAAGCCCGGCCGCCAGGATTTTTTCCTGCGTGGTTCTGATATCGTAAACCACCCGATGGCGGCTTACTTCGCGGGTATCCGTGTTGATGATTGCAAACGAGGCCCTGGGGTCGCGATTACGCGGCTGGCCCACGCTGCCGATGTTGAACAGATATTTATAACCGGTCTGCAGGCGGACCTCCAGAAAATCGGTGGTATTCGGATTGACGGGCACGGCGCTTTCGCCTTCATGGTGAAGCCACTCGGTGATCTCTTCGATCGGGCGCTCGGACATGCTCGAGATCGGCTTTTTGCAGAAAGCCACCGGCACGTGCGAATGCCCGCAGAACGAGATCTGCGTGAACTGATACGCGAAGTTGTCCGCCGCATGGTGCATGTCAAACACATACCCCCAGTTGTCCGGCGAGTCCAGCGTGGCGTGAACGATGGTGATATTGGTCCCGGGAACCGTGGCCCGCAACGGCAGGTTGGCAAGGAACGAGCGCTGTTCCATGGTCAGTTGCTCTTTGGTCCACAACACCGCTTTTTTGGCATGGGGATTGAAACCGTCCATGACTTCGTCGTTGTTCGACGCATATTCGTCGTGGTTTCCCTTGACCATACAGATCGGGTTCAGCTCGCGTATGATTTCAAGGCATTCCGACGGGTTGGCGTTGTATCCCACGATGTCGCCAAGGCAAACATATTTCTCCACTCCATGTTCACGGCATACCTCAAGGACGGCCCGCAGGGCCTCCAGGTTGCCGTGAATGTCACTTAAAATTGCAATTTTTGCCATTCGTCCGCTCTGTTCGTCTATAATTCCATAAAAATTAAAAATTAAACATGCAATGTTGACATAAGCCGGATTCTGTAACCTCCGCTGCTTGCGCAACGGCGGCCGGCAATCATCTGTCTATGCGGCCAGAACCCGGAACTCAAGCGCCGCGAGCAACGGCTCGTTCTCTATTTGGCCTTGCTACGGGAGGGGCTTGCCACGCGGCGCGGCTCTCACCAACGCCCGGTGGGCTCTTACCCCACCATTTCACCCTTACCGTCCGTTTCCGGGCGGCGGTATACTTTCTGTTGCGCTATCCTTCCCGCGGCATTTTTCCGCGGTATCCTTCTTTTCAAAAGGACTCCATGCTCTATGTAGTCCGGACTTTCCTCTCCATCCGAAAACGGAGCGACTGCCTGTCAACATTGCATAACCGGTAATATAGCCCTTACCCCTGATTAATCAAGACAATATATCAATTTTTTGTCGCGGACCGCTCCGCCGGAACATCAAACAAGCTTTCATGGGCGACCACTTTATCGTCGATCCCCGCCAGTTTCAGGGTCATCCGGTAGCCGCCGGCGCTGAACGGCGTATTCACCGTCAGCGGGTCGATAATCCGCACCGCCCGCAGGGAATCCGTGGTTTCGCCCGCGCCGATGATCATTTTGCCCGACGGCAGAAGTTCGTGTCCGTCCACACACAGATTCGCCACCAGCATCTGGCGCTTCTCAGCCCGCACCGTGATCCACGGCGTAATCTCCGCCACCTGCTGGTCCTCGAAGTCGAACATCGTCACGCGATATTCGACCCGGACAATTTCAAAACACGGTTTCTCAGCATCGGGCATGGGCATATCCGTTATTTCAGGGTGATCCGTTTCATATTTTTCTTACCGGCCTTCAACAGCACTTCCCCGACGGCGAACAATTCCGGCGGGATCGCATATTCGACATCCGCGATGCGTTCGTCGTTGACGTAAGCGCCGCCGCCAAGCACCAGCCGCCGGGCCTCGCCCTTGGACTTGCAAAGTCCGGACGCGGCCAGCAGATCAACCGCTTTCAACTCGCCGGACGCCGCCACATATTCGGGAATCGCCTCCAGCGCCGCCGAGCGGGTGTCGATGGCGGTGATATCGCTGGAGGTGGCAACCGTGCCGTCCGGATCGGCGAAACCGAATTTGGCGCCGGCGGTCAAATAGGCGCCGCGCGCTTCCCCGGCGCCGTGAGCAAGCTTGGTGGCTTCATAAGCCAGGATTTCCTTGGCGCGATTGATCCGGGCGGTGTCGCCCGCCAGGCGCCGGATTTCTTCGACCGGCAGGGTCGTAAAGAAGTTCATCAGGCGGCTGAGCTCGGAATCGTCGCAGTTCCGCCAGAACTGGTAATAGTCGAACACCGGCGTCCGGTTGACGTCCAGCCAGACGTTGTTGCCACCGGCGGTCTTGCCGAATTTCTGGCCGTTGGTGTCCAGCAACAGCGGAAACGTCATGCCGTACACTTCGACTTCGGGGCGGAGCTTGCGCATCAGTTCGGTGCCGGCGGTAATATTACCCCACTGGTCCTGTCCGCCGAACTGCATCCGGCAGTCGTAATCGCGGTTCAGGATATAGAAATCGTAGGCTTGCAGGACCTGATAATTGAATTCAAGAAACGTCAGCCCCGATTCAAGGCGCGAACGCACCGATTCCTTGGCCAGCATCTGGTTCAGATTGAACCGGGTGCCGATTTCACGCAGGAAATCGATGTATTTGATGTCTTTGAACCAGTCGTTGTTATCGACAAACGTCGCGTTGCCGTCCTCGACGTTGATAAACCGCCCCAGTTGCCGCCGCAGAGCGTCGGCATTGGCCGCCACAATATCTTTGGTCATGATCGGGCGAGCGGTGATCTTACCGGAGGGGTCGCCAATCTGGGCGGTGGCGCCGCCGACCAGCGCGATGGGAAAGTGCCCCGCCTGCTGGAGCAACCGCATTCCCATGATCGGCAGCAAATGGCCCACGTGCAAACTGTCGCCGGTGGGGTCAAAGCCGACATAGAAACGGATTTTCTCATGGAGCAATACGTGTTCGATTCCGGCGGTGTCGGTTTCCTGGTACATGAAACCGCGGTCTTTGAGTTCCTGATAAATATTCATGATATGTCTTTATTTTTCATGGTGCAATAATTGAAACGATTGAAACGGATAACAAAGCCCGCGGCTTAAATCCGGCAATAGGCCAATCCGCAAGCGAATCGGTCACGACTGCAATATCGCCAGAACCGCTCTTTGGCTGAGGTTGTTATTTTTATCATGTCCATAATAAGGGCTAATATAAATCCTCTTTCGGACGGAATCAAGACCGAAGCCCAAAAATTTGTCGAGCTTTCCCGTTTCCACTACTTCTTGAGCCGAAAGAAAAAGATTTGCCCGTTGTCGATGAGCTTTTCAAACGTTTCCGGATGCTCCTTGGCCCAACGCACCTCCTGCTCCCAATTCGTCATAAAGTCAGCGTGGGCGGAATAATCGACCACCAGATAGTCGATATCGCACGTTCTCAGGCGTTCGAGCCATACGGAATACGGCACCGGCTTGTCCCGCATTTCCCGGTAATCGTGGAAATCATGCGGATGGGTGGAATTCTCCTCATTGATCGGGACATACAAGACCCGATTCCCCGGCATATCCGCCAAATACATATAGTTATACCAGGAGCAGACCGACGCGATGTTGATGCCTCTCCGGGCGCTGTAATAATGTTCTTTGACAATCCTGGAAGACTCCGCCCCCACCGGTCCGGAAAAGATATACTTCATCTGGTCCATAGATTGAAGCCGCGCCTGAAAACAAAATGGTAAAAAACAGATAAACACCCCTCCGGCCAATCCCATACCGTATCGGAAAAAGCGATCTTTCCAAAAGCTCAACAGCAAAACAAATAGAGAAACCGCAATCCACATGACAAACATTTTTTTCGAAAACACGATCTGCGAAAGTAAAAAACACAGCAATGGAATTCCGGCAAAACCGATAATCCGGAAACGAAATGCCATCATCCGGGCAGTGACCGGCAAAATAAGCAACGAAGAACACATCAGCAACGGAATAATCTGCCGGGCCTGCGCCATTGCCGGATAAAAATGGAGCTGAATCATCCCCAATACAAGGCAAATCCCGGCCAGGACGGGAAAAACCCACTGCTTTTTCCGCTTCGGCCGCAGAAAAATAAATAATCCGATTACCAGAACTGGCAGCACCGAATAAAATATACCGGACGCCACGTTCATATCCCAGATATTGGCATTGACAAACTGACGCCACGTATCCACCTTCATGCCCCCTGCGGAACGCTCAAAATCAATCCCGGCGGGAAACAGCGGTATCCCAAACGGCATGATTTTCACCGGATAAAAGGGATTGCCGGTCTTCAACCAGTTCACCAAATAACACGGGCTCGCCGCCACACTGGCAGCCGCGGCCAAAACCAGCGCATACCGCCACAACTTTCTCCGCATCAGGACCATAAACAACAGCAACCCCATCACCAACAGCGGCGTCAACATCAACCCGGAATATTTAATGGCCGCGGAACACCCCAGCGCCAATCCGGCTACAACCGCCATTTTCCAGTCATTCCGCAGTGCTCCAATCAACATGCCGGACGTTCCGGCCAACAAAAACGAACCGTTCAACACATCGGTATATCCCAAGTTTGCATTTTCACTGATAATGCTGGTGGCGAACATGATGCATACCGCGCCCAATCCGGCGGAACGTCCGAAACCGAATGCCTTTCCGACCGCCAGAATCGCCATCGCCGCCATGCCCATGCTGAACAGTTGCAGAAAAATAGCAAACGAAGCATCCTTGACCGGAAACATCAGCCACCCATACAGCATTTCGCCATAAAACGGAAAGTATTCGTGGGGAAGGCCGGCAATTGTAACCGAATAAATGCGCTCCTCCAGAAGCCACATCGTCGGATAATAAAAATGATACAGAAAGGTATCCGTTCCACTGTGCAACCTGGATGACCAGAATACTCTTATCAGCCAAAGCCCGACAGCCAACGCGGCAAGTATCCGTTCTTCCAGCCTCAATGGAACAGCTTCCGGTATTTTCTTCTTTTTCCGCCCCATGAAACAGAGGACGCCCCCTAAAATCACTCCTCCAATAAGACAAGTCATTGCATTGAGCAATCCAACCATGCCGGCGATACCGAAAATGACGATGACTTCAAAGAAAAATATCAAAAACGTCAGGAGAAAAAGCTCCGCCCGGCCTCCACGGTTCAACTGCTGCGCCATATAAAATGCGCCGACCGCCGGCATGAAATTCATCAATACAAAGCCAATTATAAAAGAAATTTGATAAAAATAATTCTCCATATGTCCTGCTTGCTCTGAGGAACTCCTCTCCCTGTCGTTCTTCAGCATTTCATCCGATTCGCCCGGCAACGTGCCGCCCCGAAAGACTGTTGATTATAACTGAAAAACTTGTATTCAGCGTCAATATAGCATTCGGAATATCGTTTTGCCAATAACAATCTCTGATTTCATCAAATCGCAAATCATACGGCTATGCATCCGATTTCGGTTTGTTTTTTCCACAGACAATGTTATATTAACGCCACAAACGATTAATGTAAGAACAAGATTTTTTATGAATACGGCTGACATCATTACCAGGCTGGCCAACGGAGAAATCGACCTATTGACCGCGTTGTCACAGGCTTCGCAGGGAAACGGTTTTACCGATATCGGTGTGGCTCGGGTGGATTTTTCCCGCAAAGAACGCTGCGGCTTCCCCGAATTCATTTACGGGGCAGGCAAGACGGCGGATCAAATCTGCCGGATCATCCGGGAAATGTTGAGCAAAGACGAACCGATTCTCGTCACCCGGATCAAACCGGAAAGCGCCGCCGCCGTCTGTCACGAATTTCCACAGGCCGAATACGACCCCGAAGCCGCTACTTTAGTAATCCGTCCCCGGGAAACATCCCCCGCCAGGGGAAATGTCCTGATCGTTACCGCCGGAACGTCCGACCTGCCGGTGGCAAAGGAAGCCGCCGCCGTGCTTTCGCTGTGCGGCATCGGCGTTGAGCTGCTGAATGACGCCGGCGTGGCCGGACTCCACCGCCTCCTCGCGGAATCCGGGCGACTTAGAAGCGCCGACGCGGTGATCGTGGTCGCCGGCATGGAAGGCGCCCTCCCCAGTGTGGTGGGCGGCATGGTCAAATGCCCGGTAATCGCAGTTCCCACCAGCGTCGGCTACGGGGCGGCGCTGAACGGTTTTTCCGCTTTGCTGGGCATGCTGAACAGTTGCGCTTCCGGCGTTACCGTGGTCAATATCGACAACGGATTCGGCGCCGGCTGCGCGGCGGTCAGAATCATCAACGGCATGAGTTGATTCATTCGGCGCGAGGTGTGCGCCCCGGCTTTTTTCCGTTTTTTCTCGGTTACGGATTAGAGTTTTATGTCAAACCGGTATATATTCCCCTCTTAAATATAAATAATATCCTGAATCCGTAGGAGATAAATAAAAATGAGCACCAAACCGAAATATAAATATCCGGAACCGGTAAAAATCGGAACCCGCCAATGGCCTGACCGGATCATCACCAAACCGCCCGTCTGGGTTTCCGTAGACCTGCGCGACGGCAATCAGGCCCTCCCGGTCCCGATGGACCCCGATACCAAAATCCGGTTTTTCCGGATGCTCTGCGACATTGGCTTCAAGGAAATCGAAGTCAGTTTTCCCTCCGCCTCGCAGGATGATTTCGATCTGGTCCGTCGCCTGATCGAAGAAGACCTGATCCCGGACGACGTCCGCATTTCCGTCCTGACTCAGGCCCGCAAGCACCTGATCGACCGTACCGTCGAGTCGCTGAAAGGGGCGAAACAGGCGGTGGTCCACCTGTATGTGGCGACTTCGGACCTGCATGGAAAATTCGTGTTCAACCGCAACCGCGACGATGTCCTGAAAATGGCCGTGGAAGGCACTCAGATGGTTATGGACGCGTTGAAAGCCAACGGCTTCGGCAAAGAAGTCGGCTACGAATTTTCGCCCGAGGAATTCACCGATACTGACCTCGACTTCGCGCTGGATGTCTGCAAGGCGGTCAAGGAAACCTGGGGACCCTCGACCAAAAATAATTTCATCCTGAACCTCCCCGCCACGGTTGAACGCCGCCCCCCCTATCAATATGCCGATATGATCGAACTGTTCATCCGCAAATATCCGTACATGGCCGAAACCACCGTCAGCCTCCACGCCCACAACGACCAGGGCTGCGCCGTCGCCGCCACCGAAATGGCGCTGCTGGCCGGCGCCGAGCGCGTCGAAGGCACGATTTTCGGGCACGGTGAACGTACCGGCAATCTGGATATTTCGATTCTGGGGCTGAATTTACAGGCGCGCGGCATCAACACCGGGTTGAAATTCTCCAATATGCCGGAAATTGTCGAACTGGTCGAAAACGCTTCGGGCATCCCGGTGCATCCGCGCCATCCCTACGCCGGTTCGTTGGTTTTCACGGCATTTTCGGGTTCTCACCAGGACGCTATCCGCAAGGGGATGGAACACGATGTGCGGAGTCAGTCCAGCGATTTCTTCGGACAGGGCTGGCGGGTGCCGTACCTCCACATCGACCCGGCGGACGTCGGCCGCGAGTACGAAAAATTGATCCGCATCAACAGCCAGTCCGGTAAAGGCGGCATTGTCTTCGTCCTCGAAAATGAGTTCAACATTTTCCCGCCGAAGCAGATGCATCCCGATATCGGCCGGATCATCCAACAGGTGGCCGACGCCCACGGCGGAGAACTGAGCACGACAAAAATCAAAGACACGTTCATGGAAAACTTCGTCAATGTCCAAGGCCCGTTTTCTTTGAAAAAATATTCCCGCGATGATCTGGATGATTGCGGTTCCCGGGTCCACGCCAAGGTCGAAATCGAAGCCTACGGCAAAGATTATACGCTCGACGCCGAAGGGAACGGCCCCATTTCCGCGGTCGTGGCGGCAATTGCCAAGTGCCCCGAAGTCCCCGAATTCTCCCTGACCAACTATTCGGAGAAATCCCGCGGCGAAGGGGCGGAAGCCACCGCGCTGGCCTTTGTCGGGCTAAAATTCGGCGAACGGGTCATTTACGCGGCCGGCGAACATTCGAACATCAACCGGGCGGCTCTCGGAGCCCTGTTCAGCGCGTTGAACCGGGCGACAAAAGAGCTGAAATCTCATTGATTAAAGGCGGAGGAGGCGACCGATGAAAACATCGCGCTTGATTGGACTGATCATCATTGTCATTCTGGGCATTCACGTTGTCGCGATCGGGCTGTTTTATTTCAGGAACAGCAAAAGCGGCGGAGAAACGACCGCGTCTCCGGTCTCCGGAGAACTCCCGGCTGCCGAAGAAACAGCCGCTGCGCCTCCTCCTCTCCAGGAAACCGTCAAGAAACACGCCAATCCACTGTTCGGCACGCACTTCATCTATCGCTATGCCGTACAGGGCAACCTGCCCGCGGTTCCCGAAACCGCTGAAGTCAGAGCCGGCTTCCTGGTCAATCTGAATACCCGCCAGGTGCTCTGGACCAAAAATCCGCGCGAAGGCTATCCGATCGCATCCATGACCAAGATGATGACCCTGCTGCTGGCCGCCGAAGCAATGGCGAAAAACCCCGCCTTGAACCATGACACCCCGGTCAAAGTCACGCTGGCGTCCAGTAAAGTCGGCGGCAGCCAGGTCTGGCTGGACCCCCGCGAAACATTTCCATTCGGCGAGCTCCTGAAGGCAGTCGCCATCAAAAGCGCCAACGACGCGGCCTATCTGGTGGCGGAGTATGTGAATGAGGGCGATGTCGCCGGTTTCGTAGGCCGGATGAACCAGCGTGCGCGTGAACTGAGAATGCCGAGCACGGCTTTCGTCAACCCCTACGGGCTGAAAGCCGACGACGGCAAAAACTCCGTCAGCAGCGCCGAAGGCATGGCGATCCTGGCCGAGTACCTGCTCGAATATCCCGACATCATGGAATTGTGCTCGACCCGCCTGGCGACATTCCGCCCCGACGGTGCCCGCGGCCAGCTCCAGTTGACGAACACCAACCGCCTTCTCGGCCAGTGTCCCGGTGTGGACGGGCTGAAAACAGGCTACATCAAAGAATCAGGCTACTGCATCACCGTCACTTGCCTGCGCGGCGACAAGCGCATGGTGGCAGTGATCATCGGCGCACCCTCCATCAGCAAACGCAATACGGCTGTCCGTAAATTGCTGGACTGGGGATACCGGCGCGACGTCGAGTTGAATGATCCGCTGAACCATCTTTCTGGCGAGGCCAAAGATTTCGGCAAGCAGGTTTCCTCCGGAACCCTGCCGCCTCCGCCGCCGGTGCTTTCCGGAACTTCCCGCTGAACCGGCGTCCTCAAATATTACAATAGCGCTGGAATACCGTTCGGACAACGCTTCCGGGAGCGTAATTGGTGTTGCACGAGAATTGATATTCAAAGGATTCGACCACCTGAGCCAGTGTTTCATCAAGGCTGACATCAACACCGATGATGCCGGGAACGGCGTGTGAAGCCCTGGCCATCGGGTCGACAACGCACATCAGATAATCTTTGGTCTTCCAGTCATGCCGCTTCAACATCTTGGCGATCCCGTAGGCATTGCTCTCGCAGATGGTGATAAAGGCGGTTTTCTTGCGGATTTTATTGCGTTGAAGCAAGCCCTCCGTCACTTTCGCCGCCTGGTCTTCATGATATCCGCTGTTCACGGTAATGAAGTTTTCCATGGGAAATCCGTTATTTTCCAGCGAACACTTGAACCAGCCGCCGATCCGGTCGAACATAATATCGTTCAGATGATTGAATTCTTCGTCACTGAGCTTTTTGTTGGTGACCAGGCGCGGGTCGCCCCCCATGATAACGATACTGCTGACTTCGTTCTTCAAAAAATGGCTCAGCAGGCGCATCTGCACGAACGTGAAAAGCGGTTGAATATGGTTGTGCCTCACGCCGCCGCTCCCCAACACCTCAATGACCACATAAGGCTTGCCGGTTTTTTCCAACAGGGGGCGGAGGTTCTGGCGAATGCCCAGCGGATCGAACATGATATAACAGTCAAAGTCATCCGGCCTCAGGTCGATGTCGTCCACATATTGGAAACCCATCACGTGATTGCCGAGGTCGGTCAATTTTTTCTGCAGATAATAAAGAGATTGCATCGGCGAACCGGCGCCGCCGGGAACGGAGCTCGCATCCAGAACCGCGTAATCGGCGAGCATGCCGATGTTCTTGCCGCGCAGAATCGACAATCTTTCGAGCGGCTTCAAAGAGATGATCCGGGTTTTATTGCCGCGCCTGGCGGAAACATATCCTTTATGAGAGAGAATCTTCAACGCCCGCTGGGCAGTCATGCGGCTCACCTGATACAGCTTCGTCAATTCGTCAAGAGTAGGCAGCTCACTGTTCAGCGGGTATTCGCCACTCTCGATTTTGCGGATAATCTGTTCGGCAACCAGTGGAAATTTCAGTTTTTGAGACATGGCATCGTCCTGCGAAAGTTAGATTTCTTTTCAATGATATACTTATTAATATAACATCTTTTAATAAAAAATCCAATATTCTTCACAAACATCAACATTTATATAAAGATTTCTTACTTTACCGCGGCATACGGCAAACCTGTTGAAAGTATTTATGCTGAAAGCAGTAAGCATCCGACACAAAATTCCAGGCTCTGATAACGGACGACCGATTTTCGGATAAGATCGCGCCCGCCACAAGCGATTTTACAAATATTCTCGCATCCGGCACAAAAACAGATTGTATTTTTCTTGCAGACATGATAGATTACCGTTATGTAATGATGCTAAGGATATAAATTTTGATAAAGAGAATGACATTGTTCTTATTTATAATTACGGCATTCGTCTGTTGCTGGAGCTTTGTTCCGGCCACGGCGAACACCTTGCCGGTATCGATCGATCTGGACAGCACCATCCTGTCCGGCAGCAGGGCCACCCACGAAAAGGCCGTCCTGCGCAGCCGCATATCCCGTATCCTGTCGTCTTTCAAACGGCCTCTCTGCACGGCAGCCTCCAACCGCCTTCCCCCTCTGCCGGCCGATATTGAGAATTTCATGATTTCCCCGGTCTCGTTTCACAGCGTTGCCGATTGTCCGGCCGAACGTTATCATTTTCTCTTTTACAGGAAACTTCTTTTAAGCCATATCGTTGTCCGGGCCGGCCCGGAGGGCTGACGTCCATTCCGACTTCAATAGATTTCAACAAAGTTCAAATAAAACTTAAACAACAGAACAAGGATTATTATGCATTGGATTGATTGGATTATTGTGATCGTACCGCTCTTTGTAGTGGTATTGATAGCACTGAAAAGCCAGAAATACGTCAAAGGGGTAGCAGACTTCCTGACCGCCGGCCGCGTGGCCGGCCGCTACGTGGTGGCGGTGGCCAGCGGTGAAGCGGCAACGGGACTCATCAGTCTGGTCGCCATCTTCGAGATGTACTACACCTGCGGTTTCGCCGTCAGCTTCTGGAGCAGCATCGCAACGCCGATCGGCCTTGCCTTCGCCCTGACCGGTTACTGTACCTACCGTTTCCGCGAAACCCGCGCCATGACCATGGGGCAGTTCTTCGAAATGCGTTACAGCAAATCGTTCCGTATTTTCGCGGCCATACTGCAATCCGCATCCGGGGTCATCAACTACGCGATTTTCCCTGCCGTCAGCGCGCGCTTCCTGATCTACTTCCTTGACCTGCCGACTCACATCCAGTTCCTCGGGCTCGACTTCCCCACATTCGGGCTGATTATGTTCGCGTTCCTTTCACTGGCCGTGCTGATCATCACGCTCGGCGGACAGATCACCATCATGACCACCGACTGCGTGGCGGGTATCCTGAGCTACCCCATGTACGTGATTATCGTCGGATTCATCCTGATCAAATTCTCCTGGAGCCAGGAAATGGCCCCCACCCTGCTGGACCGCGCCCCCGGGATGAGCCTGCTCAACCCGTACGATGTGTACCTGCTGCGTGACTTCAACCTTTTCTATATCTTCGTGGGTATCTTCTCCTCGATCTTCAACCGCATGTCATGGTCGGGCCTTCAAGGCTACAACTGCTCCGCGGCTAACGCTCACGAACAGAAAATGGGCGGGCTCCTCGGAACCTGGCGCGCCGGTTTCTCCGTCATGATGTATATCCTGCTGGCGGTGGCGGCTTACACCTATCTGCACCACGCCCACTTCGCACCGAAGGCCAAAAACATCCACGTCCAGCTCACCAAGAAAACGCTTTCCGATATCGCCGCCGGCAATGAATTCGCCGACGCCCGCAAGGAGATCAACTCCATGCTCACCACCGGACAGCTGAATGAGTCCCTCAAAAACAGCCTTCCTGAAAACACCAAAATCAAACCCGAAAGCATCACTCCGGATGACTACAAGGGTATTTCACAGGCCGCGCTCGCGCAAGTCCGCAAAGGAACCGGACAGACCTTCAGTACGATCTACAACCAGATGCTGGTGCCGACCGCCATCCGCGAAATGCTGCCGATCGGCCTGACCGGGGTATTCTGCGCACTCATGATCTTCCTGCTGGTGACGACCGACACGTCCTACCTGCATTCCTGGGGCAGTATTATCGTACAGGACCTGGTTCTGCCTTTCCGCAAGACGCCGTTTACGCCCAAGCAGCAGTTAATGCTTCTGCGCCTGGTTATCGCCGGGGTCGCGGTATTTGCATTCCTATTCTCATTCTTCTTTGCACAGATCGACTATATTCTGATGTTCTTTGCAATCACCGGGGCCATCTGGCTCGGCGGCGCGGGCCCGATCATCGTGTTCGGTCTGTACTGGAAGCGCGGCACGACGCCGGGAGCGTTCGCCGCACTGGGATCGGGAGCATTCCTGGCCGTGGGCGGTATCATCATTCAGCAAACCTGGGTTGATCACGTCTACCCGGCATTGCTCCGGTGGGAACTCGTCGAGCCCCTCGGCAGAGTTCTGGAAACCGTTTCGAGCCCATTCAATCCTTATATCATCTGGAGTATGCGCGCCGATCGTTTCCCGATCAACTCTCAGGAAATCTACTTTATCGCCATGGTGACCGCCATTACGCTGTATGTGATTATTTCGCTGATCACCTGCCGTACGCCGTTCAACCTGGAACGCATCCTGCACCGCGGCAAATACCGTGTGGCCGGCGAAGCGGAAAAGGTCAAGATTCCGTTGACCTGGAAAACTTTCCCGAGCAAAGTCATCGGCATCGACTCCGCCTACACCCGCGGCGACAAGATTCTCGCCTGGTCGGTGTTCCTGTGGTCGTTCGGCAAAGTGTTCGTTCTCTTCTTTGTCTGCGTAGTCATCTGGAACGTCTTCTACAAGTGGCCGGATGAATGGTGGGTACATTACTTCTTCATCACCAACGTTCTCGTTGCCGGGATCGTCGGGGTTGTCAGTACAGTCTGGTTCTCAATCGGCGGTACGACAGACCTGCTGAAGATGTTCAGAGCCCTGGACAAACGCGCGCTGGACGAAACCAATGCGCTTGACGACGGACGAGTCATCGGACACATTTCCGCCGTAGACGCCAAGCGGATGGAAGAGCTCGACGACACCGAACCGAAAAAATAATCGTTCAATTCATTCACAGACTCAAGCCGGCGGCATTCGATGCCGCCGGCTTTTCTATTCCTTGTCCAGTTGCAGTAGAATAGAAAATCCATTCATTTCACCTCTTTCCCCCTCCGATCATCCGATATAGTATGCGAATTAGTTTGCGCGAGGTATTGTAAGTAGTTTGCGCAGATAGTCGCATGGTTGCGTGATAACGTCCGAAAAATTGCGCACATTTAAAATTCGAAACGCAGATTATCGAGCGTTATAAACGCAAAGAAAGTTCGGTGGAAGAAGCGTTGGTCGAGATGTATCTGGCTGGAGTTTCGGTACGCCGGGTGGAAGATAGATAATATTTCAATCCGCGCTACCCTACAGCTATACAACGATCATGGAACGCCAGGAGCAGAAAGATCCCGGTTCCGCCAAAGAATTCTGGCCCAAAGCCGCCGCCGCCGCCAAACTGCTGCGTTTCCTGGAACCCTGGATTCTCAGTATCGACTCACCGCCGGAAGTTAATATCGAGGTCAAAGCCGGAACCGTTGACGCCCGTGCCATGCGGTACAACGGAAAAACCTGCATCGCGGTAACAGCCAGCGGTCCAGGCAAAGCGGAAGCGGTCATCACCGTTGCCGGTGCCCACGACGGGCTGATCTCCCGATACGGCCATGGCAAAAATCTGGAAAGTGGAAAATACCTGTTCAAGGGCAACGATATCTGCTCCGACGTGTTAGTGGAGAACTGACGGAATGCAGGAGCTGGTCAGCGCATCCGGACGGAAAGCGAACTGCTGTACTGTTCCGCCCAGCGCTCGGCCAGCGGCTGCAGAACGAAGTCTTCCAGTTCATTATTGCGGTTCAACCGGACATTACAGAACGGACAGGACGAAAAGTTCTCGATATCGACCTGAGTGATATATTCGCGGCACTGCGGACAAACGAGGAACTTGCGCGGCGTCAATCCGTCACTGTTCGTAAATTCGTATTTCTTGGTGTTCAATGCCATAATAATTCCTCATTTTTTCGCTCGGTTCATATTATAGCACAACCTGATGGTTTTTGCAATAGCGCAATCTATTTTTAGGGAGGAGCCCACTTTTCCGATCCTCCCTATATTTTTGTAAATCCGTATATTCGAGCGTCAAAATCCCTCCTGTGGACAAAATGAGGCAGAATTATTTTTTCGTGAATTTTCCTCAAGCATCCCAAGAACTGCTTGACTTTGCCAAATTACCGTGATATACTAGCGTTAGAATGGAGACATATTTTATGGAGACGACTATATGAAAAAGATAAAACGGTTCAAGAAATTGAAACATAGCCGTTTCCGTTATTTTACGATGATTGAAATGCTTGCGGTGGCGGCGATTCTGGCGATTCTGGCCGGCCTGAGCTTCGGCGCTTACAGCGCCGTGCAGAAAGCCCGCGCGAACGCCAAGACCGAAGGGAACCTGAATACACTCCACGCCGCGCTTCAGGCGTTCAAGACCAAATACGGCTACTACCCCCAGACCGGTGATGACAAGTATGTGGCGGTAGTCGTCAGCAAAGGCCTGCCGACTACTAAGGAAGAATCCGTTTCATCAAGCCCTAAGCACATTTCAGGTAAACATCTAGTATTCGGTGCCGATTTCGTTAAAAACCTTTCTTCCGAAATCCTCAAAACTGCTCTTGCTGACGGAGAGATTAATAATCAGGAAGTATTGATCATTCCGGATGGCTACAAAGACCCGGTAAAAAATAAACCTACGAATATAGACAAACCAATATCATTGATTTACTATCGCTGCCCTGGAAGCGTCAATAAAGATTCTTACGACTTATTCTCCGCAGGAGCAGATCGCGCAGTGGAGCTCCCCTCCAGTGGAAGCGATTACAAGGAATCAGAAAAAGAGAACAAAGATAATATTTGGCCGCAGAATCACAAGAAGCAAAGCAATACCAAATGAGGGCTGACCGGATGCGGAACAGACGGAATAAACGCAGATCATATACGATGGTGGAAATCCTGCTGGTGCTGGCGATTTCCCTGATTGTCGTCGGACTGGGCAACGCCGCCGTTTCGGCGATGACGGGCAAGCGCGGCCTGAATGGCGCGGCCTCGATCATCAGCTCACAGGTAAACCTGGCACGCTCGACGGCGGTTTCCCAGAATCGTTACGTAGCGTTACTCACCCCCGAACCATTCGCCGTTAATGTAACCAGTAGTAATGAACTGGATTTCAAGCCTTTTTTCTGTAATCAAATGCGCTTATGCTTTGTCACACCGGCAAGCGGAAACTTTGAATTTGCCGGCTGGATCGAAGGCCATGACTGGCTCCAACTTCCGGCTCGAACCTGTGCACACCCTATCCAGAATCAGGATTATGCCACATTGAGCAGTCCCAGGCCAATATATAGCGTTGATCGGATTAACGCAATCCCTGTTTTCGATGGAGGAAGTAACCTCTCTAGTACAGGGATTGTTTTTGCGCCAACCGGGCGTCTTGCCAATTATGGAGATGTCATGATTCAAGCATACAACGCACTTCCCAATGCCAATAACGCAGGAAAACCGAACATGTCAGATTTAGGGATCAAACCCGCTGATGATATCCAAGGGACCGGTACCACCAAGCTGACAGGTACACAGTTGCCTTATCGCCGCTGGTGCATCAGCATCAATAAATTTACAGGAAGAACAAAGGTAACTTATGCGCAACCAGAAGGTAAATAAATATTTTTTCAACATGGTTGAAATTATCTTAGCGATCGGAGTCCTGGCGGTTGGATTCGCTGCCGTGCTTGGGCTCTTCCCGGTTGCGGTTAAAATGGTCAAAAGCACCCAGACGGAAAGCGTTGTTTCCAGTATGATTGGAGATCTATATTCTTACTACATGAGTTCCGCCACTACTCCCCTAATGGATCGAACAGATATGACCAAACAGCTGGAAGGTGAATACTGGTACCGAATATTATTTGCCGACTCCGGGCCAACCAACAGTAAGGTCAACACGTCCGCGCAGTATCAGAATACGATAACAAACAGGAGTCAATTCTTTCCGGAAGGAGACATCGAAAAGGTACGCGAAGCCGTACGGAAAGCGTTGAAAGACGGTGAATCGAACTTCCTCAACGGCAATCATTTTTTGAAAAAACTTAAAGAGAAAGTAGAAAATACAATCACTGACGGAGACGATGTCCAAGATAAATTAAGCGCAGACGCCGATCTCAAAATGTTGCCAAATTTAAATCTCTTTTGTCCGAAATTACCGTCGCAATCCGTAGTAGACCCCAAATTCGTCATGTTTTATATGATAAAGGGAGACGCGGATTTCTCCCGTATTGATACAAGTGCACAGGTACTGGTCTGGAAGACATACATGAAGACATGGGAGGATACCACCGCATCAAATTACAATGACGGGACCGTTTTGAATTTTGAAGTAAGCTGGCCAATCAATTTGCCATATGACGAACGGGAAATCCGTTATTATCAATTTCTTATAATCAACCCCAAAAAGATTTCCGGTTCAACCTAAAATACGGATTGCATGGATGAAAAATAATCGAACAAAAGTAAAATTGAACTATACGTTGCTGGAACTTATTTCCGCAATGGCGGTATTTTTAATTATCTGCCTGGTCGTATTAAGGTTTTTCAATGGAGCACAACAGCTTACCACGAGTTCCAACAGCTACAACGAGATGCATTCTGATGCACAAGCTTTTTTCAGCCTGCTGGGAGATGACTTGAAGAACATTGTTTATGATAATGAAATCAGCCCCAGGGGAATATATCCTTTTGCCTTCTCATTCTATCCCATTGCTGACAATCCACCATTTTCCAGACCAACCTACCGAGATAACATTGATAAACTATATGATGACGATTTCATTCCCGAAAGATATAAAAAAGAGATTGCGCTTGAAGAACGAAACTATGTTCCACTTCTCTGCTTTATGTCAACGTCCAGTTCTAAGCCGTCAAATTCAAAAATACCGTTAGCCGAAATCCGTTACTCTTTTCTTCCTGTCGGGACAGCAGCAACAAATAAAGCAGATACCCAATATCACGGCAATTCACCTACAACGCCCTACAAAGAAAATCTTTCCGGAGGTAAGATCATCCGTAGCGTGACCATTGATGATGGCAATAAAAAATACCCTGCCGACACGAATCGGCATCCGCATGATTCGGATTTTTTCCCGATTATCGACAAAGACGGAAAGCCCGTTCCTACCGCAGCAAATCGAATTTATCAAGTTTTCGGAGATCACAGTTCCAATCAATTCGAGGAAGTAGTCAGCAGGGTTTACCGGATGAATATTTCGTGCTACAAATTTGACCGTTTCAGCGGAAGTGCTCAATACCGCAAACTGCCCATGTTCAACGTCAACAAACCATCCCTTTCGAGTGAAACTCCATCCGCGACGGCCGATGTCCGCCTGGAAATTGTCTCGGAGACGGCCACCCTTGCCGATAAGTATCTTACCTGGCCTCCGCTGAAGCCTTCTACGACAAACAAACTGTACACGTATCCGGCGGATACAACTACCGCAATTGAATTGCTTCAACTGGGGCATCCTCTGCCGGATATGATCAAGGTTGATATTTATCTGTTGAGCCCCAAAGACTGGAATCTTTTTACGTCCTATTACGATTTTGAAAACAAAAAATTCACGGATAAGGCGGCTGCTGTTAAAATATTGGATAATAAATTGCGTAAATTCAGCAGAACTTTTTATATCAACATCAAAGGCCAGTAAGGAAATAACAAAATGCATAATCCGAAAGAACAAGGGATAGCCCTGCTTTACGTACTTTCCATCCTTGCCTTGCTGATTGCAATGGCGCTGGCATTTATGAATTCATCGATTTTCGACCAAAGGGCATCTACCCTGAATGCCGCCGGTATGTTGGCGGACCAACTGGCATTATCCACAATAGACCAGGTTGTCCGGGGTATCCAGGATAAGCCTTCAGGCATAGACTCCTACCGTTACAGTAAAAATTCAACCACTACATCCAGAGACGGGCTGAACTCATTTGAAACCATTGATTACTATGACGGAGCAACGCCGGTTTATATTTTCGAATGGGATTCGTCGACCCCAGACATGAAAGATGCTTCAGACAAGGTTCAATGGAATCTGCACAAGACTAAAATAAACGATTCTGTTGAACGAATAATCGGACGAACCGCTTTTATCCTGATCCCTCCCCTTTCCGGCGGCGGCCAGATCAATCCCGGTGATTTGATTCAGGAAGGGTTTAATGAAGCTGCCCGTCCGGAAAAACGAAGAGGAGTGTTGGCCCATGAAATGAACGCCATGGATATCAACGCCTCAAATATCTCTTTTACCCCAGCAACAGCCATATTTTTGAATTATTCTCCCTTGGGAGTTATGCCGAAAGGCGGCTGGCATTCACTTGATGAGTTTTTAAATGCAATGACCAACAAGGCAGTTATCTCCTCCAGTAACTTTAAAGATGCTAAAGAAGATATACAACGGCTTTTTTCATTTGAAACGCTGAAGAGTCCAGAACAATATATCATGAAGCATGACGATATTTCCACAACATACGACGATCTGAAAAATGATCAAGGCAATGTTCATCGCTTTTACTTGCCAGGTTTTGTTGAGCAAATCGATGGTACTGCCGTCGACCTGACTAATGGAAATATGAATCTTTGGGAAAAAACAGATTCCCGTTTCGTTGACCGTTATATTTTGATGGACCCCTCATTCTCCAATAAACCCGGCATAGACCTGCTTAAAATTGACGGTAATTATCGATGGAAGGACGATCAAGGTGCTATTCCAAAAGATGTTACCGATCCCGTTTTCGGCGCCGGCATTCCCTGGCTTGCCGCTTTCGGCTACGGAACGGACGGGGTAGAAAACGATATTTTCAAGGGGACTTTTGACAATGTCGCAGACCGCCGGAGGCAAATCGCCGCCAACTTGAAAGATTATTGCGATAGCGATAATTCCCCGACATCCGACATTGATCCGACGAGCTGGAACTTGACCACTAACGTTCCCAAATATACCGGAAATGAAAAAACACCGTACCTGAATGAATTTGAAACTACAACCGCATTCAAAATTAAAAGCTATGCCAATGCCGGAGATAATTTTGTCGAAGCAACTGCTGAAATCGATATCAAAGCGGAAATTATTAATATTTATCAAGGATTGGTTTCCTCCGGAGCAACAGTAGACCTGATCTATACAATATCCGATGCTAAAATAACAATCGGTTGGGATAACAATACGCCTGAGGTTCATAATTTTGCAATTACCTCTACACCGGTGACTGCTCCCCAATATCAAATCCAATTCGGCCCGTGGACCTCCGGAGTCGATACAGGTCATTTCTCGGACGGGAAAAACATCAGCACACTGGTAATCCCCCCTATAAAAGCGGAATGGGTGTCAGGAGTTTTGCCTGATACCGGAAAAGCAACCATCAGCTATACCGTCGTAATCGAAAAAGCATTGCTGGAATATAACAGTATCAAATCCGATTACGCCAATATCAACGCTACATTTACCTTGAGCCAGGAATTCACATTCACGGTCGGAGAGGAAATTGAGGATGCCATCCTGGATTCCGTCCAGACGGAAGACCCACGTCAAAACTTAAATATTGGCGACTGGAACAAGGAGATTGAAGGTAAATTAAAGGCAAAGGATGCCATTGATTCAAACATCGGTAAGATAAATGCCAAAAGCAATCCATCCGCTCCGACAATTGATGGTGCGGATTCAGACCCTGGATATGACTTGGAAACGGTTACAACTCCCGGCTACAGTTCAACCAGCAGCCTCTCGACAGCACATATACGCAATGCCCCCATGTTGTCGCCTTGGGAATTAGGCTTCATTCACCGCGGCAAAAAGTGGCAAACATTGAATCTGACAAAATATAATGAAGATAAAGCTGTCAATGCGATAAAAATAGATACATCCTACTTCCTGCCCGGTGGCGGATTGTACAGTGAAGGGGATGCTAATATTCTGGATCAGATAAAAATGACTCAATTTGCGAGCTCGCCATCAAAAATCAATCTGGCGGATACTCAGCCGGAATTGTTGGACGCACTCTTTTCCTTCACGGATATTGTTGGAAATAATTCCATATCAATAACTGATAAAAGCCAGGATGTCGCCGAAATACTCGGGACCGGAACAACACCTGCTTCACCATTCCTGAATGATGTGAAAAATTTTATTAATACAAATAAAGCTAAGTTCAAAACAAGGGCGAAATTAGCAGACAATACTCATTTACATATAGGCAATACAAAGGCGCAACAGGAAGAACTCATCGGCAAAGCAATCAACCTGACTGAAGCACATAAAGATTTACAGAATTTCCAACTTATAATACTGGCACAAGCCATAAAGAACGTAGGGACAGACGACGGGACTGCCATAGCTAGGATAAACAAAGCATATTATGATTCCAGTAACACCTTGCAAACTAAAGATATCACAGATGTTAAACTAGGACAAATGAATTCCGTAAAAAAAAGCGGAACAAACGATTCTCCGGATAATTTCCTCATTGCCGATGAAATTTTGGCGGAACGCAAATATATTGTAACCGGAGTAGTCAAAAGCAACGGCGAAGTCCAAATCACAAACATACGAACATTGAGATGATTAACACCATGAGAAAAATTTTCATTATTTTTTCTTTTTTATTGTTCCTGTGCGGTGCGGTATATTCGCAGAGTTCACCCAGTAAAAAAGTGTCGACAAAGGATTCTCCCACCGGTAGCGATTTCACCCGAGAAACGGTTGAAACCTTCTGCCGAAACCTGACGGCAGAACTTGAAGAAAATCAGAAAAATTACAAAAAACAATCATATCTCAGTTATTCCCTTCATCACAAAACGATAGAGCGCTGGTTAAATTATCAATTTCTGGAATTAGACTCGGAAATAAACCTGTCTTGGTTTAGAAAACTGGATGAATTTATTCAATTTTTCTATAACACCAAACGCAGTTATGACAAAAGCAGCGAAGCCGAAACCTCCGAAACCAAGACCCTCAGCAAAAAACGATTTGATGCCGGATTGGAAAACTTTAAGAAGTTTCTGGAGAAAGACCCGCCCAAGCCCCCGGCTCAGCGGCTTGAAATGCTCAAGCGTCAGAAACAGGAATACCTCCGAACCAAAAAAGCACAGGAACGCAAACAAAGCGGCAATACCAGAAAGCTCTTTGACGATAATTGAACACATGCCGGGAGGATCAGGCCTCAACTGCTCTGCAGGCGGTGGGAGAACCGGAGAAGAAATTCGACAGGATTTCTTCTCCTTTTTTGATTCAGACACTTTTGTTTTTATGTCCGGCAGCAACCCGGACTTGATTGATTCATCAAACCTATAACCGCGGCTCTACTCGCGCCGCACATTCGGAAACCTATGAAAATTGCAATCCTGGGTCGGGGCATCAGCGGCAAGTCCGCCGAAGCATTGGGCAACGCGTTGAATCTGGACATCTGTTTCTTTGAGGACGGAAATTTTTCTCTTTCCGAACTGAAAGAGTGCGCTTTCGCCGTCGTCAGCCCCGGCATTCCCCCACATTCTCCCCTGTACCGGGCCGCTGCCGAAGCCGGCATCGAATCCATCAGCGAACTCGAATTCGCCGCCCGCCATTTCTCCGGCAGGGTCCTCGCCATCACCGGCACCAACGGCAAAACCACCACCACCGAATTGACTGTCCACCTGCTCCGCGCCCTCGGCGTCGACGCTGTCAGCGCCGGAAATATCGGCAACGGCTGGAGCGAATTGACCGCCGAAGTGCTCCGGAAACAACGGAGCGTTCCGCTGGCAGTGCTCGAAGTCAGTTCGTTTCAACTGGAGCTTGTGCGCGACTTCGCGCCCGAAGCGGCGGTCATCCTGAACCTCGCCTCCGATCATCTCGACCGTTATCACGGAAAAATGGAAGAATATGCGGCGGTCAAAGAACGCGTCTTCGCCCATACTCCGCCCAAACAGCGTATCCTCGGCGAATCGCTTGTAAACTCGCCGCTGCGCCGCTTGATCAACGCTCCCGCCGAAGGCAACCGGATTACTTCGCCCGACGGCGACTTGCTGCTGTCCGGCGGGCGGGAGATCATCCGCATGAGCGAAACCCGCCTGCGCGGCGCCCACAACCGCGAAAACGCCATCGCCGCATTGGAACTGGTCCGCTGTTCACAGGGCGAGGAGGCATTGTTCGACGGGCGCTTGCGCGAGGCATTGAGTGCGTTCTTCCCCGGTTCGCACCGTCTGGAAACAGTCGCGGAGCGCAACGGAATCGTCTTCATCAACGATTCCAAAGCCACCAATCCCCACGCGGTCCTGGCGGCGCTGAACGCCGTCGGCAAAGACGGAGCGGTCCGATTGCTGCTGGGCGGGCTGGACAAAGGAATGGATTTCACCGAATTGCTCCCTGGAATCCGTTTTATCCGCAAAGCCTATCTGCTCGGCCAATGCCGCGAAAAAATTCATGCAGTATTGAAAGACGCCTGTGAATGTGAAAGTTTCAATTTTTTCGATGACGCGGTGAATGCCGCCGCACGGGAAGCCGTTTCCGGTGAAATCGTCCTGCTCTCCCCCGCCTGCGCCAGCATGGATATGTTTAAAAATTATCGGGAACGCGGCGACCGTTTCCGTCAACTGGTCTCACAGATGCCGTAAAAATCGGAGAGAATAAAAAAGAGGAGAAGGGAAATGAAGATTGCGTATCCAATCACCATGATCACCGTGTTTCTTTGTGGATGCGGTTCGCCGTCGTCTCCGCAATCACCAGAAGAAAAGCAGCCAGCCGGTCCTCCCGCAAACATTCAACCCGTCAAGAAACGCATTCCCACGACAAAACCTCATGAGATCACCTATAAAGGATTTAAAATCGCCCCGATGCCGGGTTCGCCCTGGCGTTCGCCCGCCGGACAGTCCGAACGCCGGGCGCTATGCGCCATCATCGATGAAAGCAACCTTATTCACAGCATCCTTGGGATGGTGACCTTGTCCCCGCCAATGTCAAAAGAAAATAAGGAAAGACTCACACTTCAGGAACTTCAACAATTCATGGAACGAAACTTCCGAAAAACCGACAACGAACGCATGAAAGACATCGTATACAATAGCTGGATTGCCGAACGGAACGGTCAAACAACCATCGAATTCAAGGGCAGCGGGCTCGACACCGGCGGCAAGTATTCCTCTGTCGAAACACCGATGAAATTATTCATGCGCGGATTTGCCACCATCACCGGAGACGGACGGATTCTTCATGTCGCGGTCAGCGAACGGACACCCGATCCGCAGGCAGAGCCGGATTTATACCATGCGAAACTATTTCTGGACGCCATCAGCTGGGAAAACGAATAAGCCGATGACCGGCATCGGTCATCGGCCTTTGTGCAACCGGTCAGTTCTTGAGCTTAAAACGGAACGGCGTGGCAGGAAGCCCATGCGTATTGAACAGCGTTCCCATCGGGAAATTGCTCCAACCGTAATAGATAATCTGCGGATTTTTCACCTCAGGATGAAAAAGCGCTACCGTATCGCGGTCCACAACCTCAGCCTGTGCCCGAAACAGATTGCCTTCTTCGCCGATCGCGAAACCGTCCGGATTGCCTCTGAATTCCAGTTTTGAACCGTAAACATTGAACTTTACCAGCAGTCGGTCGCCGGATTTGACGCTGGAACTCATTCGCGGGGAATACATCGGCCTGCGTTTATCGATCAGGGCGACAGCGATTGCGGCCGCACGCTCCGCGATAACGGTTTTATCGCGCGGATGGATATCGTCTTCATCGCCGGTATCGCAGGTCACCACCAGCGGTTCGCCACTCTGCATCTGCGCCTCGCGCAACAGCGCCCACTGGCTATGCGGCGAAACCAGCCGCCGTGCCTGATAGCCCGGAAGCTGAATCACCAGGAAATCCATATTCGGCTGTCCCCAACGGTAACGCCAGTCATGAATCAATCCCTGCAAAAGATTTTTGTATTCAGCGGCATGGCAGATCGCATTCGCCTCGCCCTGATACCAGAGCACTCCGCGGATGCCGAATGGAATCAACGGCGCAATCATGTTGTCGAACAACATATGCTGGGAATTCGCCTCTCCGGGGCCGCACATGGCAGGAGCTTTTACCACAGTGGAGCCGGTATTGTGCTCCATTATGCATTTCCATTCCACGGCCAGCGGGATTTTCACGCCGCCACCTTCCAGAAACATCACTCCCGCAGGGCCGATCATGCCGCCCGCCGTGGCGCATGGAAACAGCGAAGCGATCCGGACGGCAAGGACGTTACGTCCGTTTTTAACCAGAGAACCGGGGATTTTATAGACACGCTGACGGTTCCAATATTCCATATTGACTCCATCCCCGGTGCGGCCGACCTCCGTCCCGTTGAAATAGGTGATATCGCCCTTGTCCAGTGCGCCGAGAGAAAGCGTCAAATCTTTCCCGCCCGCGCCCCGGGGCAGAGTCACGGCCAGGCGCAGCCAGAAAACACCGCCGTGATTGTAACCCATCAAATTCCAACTGTCCGGCATTTCCGCCACCCGCCAGAGAGAATCGTCGAAATCCGGGCGGGCATATCCGTAACCCAATCCTTTGTTGGGAGGAATCCGCCCGGTCTGTTCCTGAAAAATCCGGTTCAGCAGCTCGCCTTTTTCCGGCAGGAGCCGCCCGGCAGGCAGGGAGTCATAATGCGATGGGCGGCAGGAGCTCCAATCATATTCGATGACTTCATCGCGCCAATGCGAATGGAGCAAAAGGGCTTCGCGACTCATCCAGCATTCCGCGCCGGTACCGCCGCAGGAGGCATCGATGATGCCGACTTTGCAATCGGTTTTCCGGGCTATTTTCTCGGCAAACAAATAACCGATGGCCGAAAAGCCGCCGGTTATTTCCGGATCAGCCGGGCGCCATTCCCCGGTGAAGCTGTTTCCGCTCACCGGGCGAGTACGAACCGGAACTTTCAGGTAGCGGATACTCGGGTTGGCCAAGCGCCCTTCCGCTTTCAATTTCTCAAAGGCAACAGTGTCTTTCAACGGGAATTCCATATTCGACTGCCCTGAAACCAGATAAACCTCGCCAATCCAGATGTCGTTGAAAACGGCTTTATCGCCGTTCCTGAGGTTTTCGATCACCAGTTCGCAGGGGCCTCCGGCCGACTGGGGCGGCAGCCTCAAAAGAAAGCGGCCGCAGTCATTGCTGACGGTCATGCCTGTCGCGTTTCCAAGAGTACAGCGGACCCGGGATTCAGGCTCGGTGTCGCCCCACACGGGAATCGCAATGCCCCGCTGAAACACCGCATGATCCCGAAACAACGGCGAAATCTTCAATGTCATTTTTTTCTCCTCAATACTATACGCTGAAATTTTATCCGCGGATGTCCTCTTTTCACCCGCAATAGATAATATTAATGCATTTCTTCAAATTATCAATCGCAAATAAAAGCGTTGAAAGTAATTTTTTCAAGTTCGCCATCCGGGAATATAGATAAGAAAATATTGAATTCCATTTTGAAAAAACACTTTCCCGGTGTATTGTATTATTTACCTGAAATTATATCAAAACCTTCAACCATAATTGAGAGGCGCGCAACAATGAGAGTTTACAATTTCAGTGCCGGTCCGGCCATGATTCCGGACGAAGTCATGCAGATTGCACAGTCGGAATTCACCGATTATAAGTCATCCGGCAGCGGTATCATGGAGCTCTCACACCGTGGCGCCCTGTTCACCGAAGTCATCAAACGTGCCGAAAGCAACATTCGCGAGCTGATGAATATCAGCGACGATTACGCCATATGCTTCGTCCAGGGCGGCGCCTGGATGCAGTTCGGCATGGTGCCGATGAACCTGCTGAACGGCGGTTCGGCCGATTACGTCGATACCGGCGTGTGGGCGTCCGCCGCCATTAAGGAAGCGGCTCGCTACGGCACCGTCAACGTCATCGCCTCCAGCAAAGAAACCAAATACGACCGGATTCCCGAAATCCGCCACTGGAAGCCCACCGAAGGCGCCAAATACCTCCACATCACCAGCAACAACACCATCTACGGCACCCAGTACCATGAGTTCCCGCCGGTGGTGAAAGGCGTGCCGATGGTGTCGGACATGTCCAGCGATATCATGTCGCGTGTCATCAACGTCAACGATTTCGGCCTGATCTACGCCGGACTGCAGAAGAACCTCGGGCCGAGCGGCATGGCCATGGTCATCGTCCGCAAGGACCTGGTCAAGGACGAAGAGCTTCCGAAATGGGTTCCGTCGATGCTCCGTTACAATACTTATATCGAAAAAGAAAACCTGTTCAACACTCCGCCCACGTTCGCCATCTACATGCTGGCGCTGGTCACCGACTGGCTCAAGAAGCAGGGCGGCCTGAAAGTCGTTGAAAACATCAACAACACCAAATCCGAAGCGATTTACGAAATCCTGAACCAGAGTTCATTCTACACCTCTCCGGTCCAGCCCAGCGCGCGCTCCAGGATGAACGTGGTCTTCCGTCTGCCGACCGAAGAACTCGAAGCCAAGTTCGTCAAAGAATCCAACGCCGCCGGTATGACCGGCCTGAAAGGACACCGCTCGGCCGGCGGTATCCGCGCCAGCATCTACAACGCCGTTCCGCTGAAGGGCGTCGAAAAGCTGGTTGATTTCATGATCGACTTCGAAAAGAAGAACAGTTGACCGGGCTTCACGCCTTCCTGCTGCTCATCCAGGCCGCCGAATCACCATTTCCGGCGGCCTTTTCTATTTGGCCCGGGCTTGGCCGGTATTATACGATCAACAGATTACATTTGTCATTTATTTTTGCTTTCGGCCGGGATAACCGTTTGAAATTGCGGATTATAGCGATACTTTAATCCCGGATTCCATGAAATGTTCAATTTAAAAAGGAACAGTCCCATGTTGAAATGTATTCTGTCAGCCCTCTGTGTGGCGGTGCTGCTGCCGGTCTGCGGCGCAGGACTGCCCGGCCAGGGGGAGGCGCTGGAGCTCGAAGTCGCGAATCAATTCAAATACCGGATGAGCCTGAACGAAAAAACCCCGCACTATTCCGCCTATGACCTGAATTATCCTTCACCGGACGCTGCCGGAACATTCGGCGATATTCGCGCCGTCTATTACCTTCCCGCCGATATTGCCGGCGGCGGCAGGGAGATGAAGCCCCGCCCGGCGGTGATCGTGCTTCACATTCTCGGTGGCAACGGCGCACTGTCCAACCTGTTCTGCGCCAGCCTCGCCTCCAACGGGATTCCGGCAATCATGTTTTACATGCCGATTTTTTCCGGGCGCTGCCCCGGCGGAAGCCGCAGAGCCATGCTGGAGCGCCCGGACGGCGGCGAATTGCTGGTGAAAGCCTTGGAATTGTCGCTGCTGGAAATTTCAAGAACGGTTGAGCTGCTCCGGAGCCGCCCGGAAGTCAATCCGGAAAAAATCAGCCTGCTCGGCACCAGCCTGGGAGGAATCATCGGCGCCGTGGCCCTGGCGCGTGAACCGCGTTTCGACCGGGCCGCCCTCCTGCTGGCAGGAGGCAACCTCGACAAGATCATCGGCCACTCGGATGAAACCGCGGAAATGCGCAAAGCCATAGACAACATGCCTGCCGCGACAAAAGAGAATCTTGCGTCCGGCTTCGCCGCCCTTGATCCGCTCCACGGCGCCGCCGCGCTCGTTCCCTTGGCCCGGGAAGGGCGGCTCCTGATGTACAACGCCGAAAACGACGAAGTCGTCCCTCCCGAATGCACGGCCGAATTCGCCGAAAAAGCCGGCATGAGCGGCAAGGTCCGGATCCTCCCCGGCGTCGGCCATTATACCGCGATCGTCGTCCTGCCGCAGCTGCTGGACGAACTCGCCGCTTTTTTCCGGGACGAAACCGTGCCGGAAACGGCATTTCCTCCCGAAAGCGACGACCAGGCCGTTATCCGCGAGGTGTTCCGTCGCCTCAGCTGGCTGGTCCGATTCAATCCTTCCCCCGGACACTGTTTCTACATCGACGCCGCCTTCTCTTACGAGGAGGACGGCCAAACCGTCGCCCGGGGGAACGTGACCGCCGCGCGCGGCGACGGCAATCAATACAAAATCACCCTCAGCGGCGATAAACTGCCGGTCAAATTCGATAAACTCCAGGTCGGCTGCGACGCCGCGCCGTGGATCATCAGTACCGACGGCTCGCTGTTCCGCGGCACTCTCGACCCGGAAGGCAAATCGCCCGCGGATTTTTTCGATTCACGGGCCCGGACATACCGCGACATGGCGGCGGGCATTTTCGACATGGCCGCCATGGGAATGCTCGCCCCCCTGAAAAAATTCTGCTCGCTGACGCTTTCCCGGGGCGATGACGGCAACCGTCAGGTCGAAGTCAACATCCAGAACCGGGATTTCATTCTCATCCTGTTGAAGCCCGGTACCGCCGATCCCGCCCGCCTCACGTATAAATCGCACCGGGACAGCGGCGAAATTGTCTTCAACACCTGGGCGCTGGACACCCCTGCCGATCCCCGGCTTTTCTCCCCCGGAGCCCCGAAAAACGGCAAAATTGTCGAAGTGTCGGAAAAGGACCTGAACCGCGTCCTTGCCGCCGTCGTCAACTTTTTAGTGGAAGGAGTCTATGAAAAATGATAAAAAAAGCCCTGATTTCAATTTTGTTCACGACTCTGGCAATAACCCTTGCCGCCCAATCGTTTTCCCCGGAAATCCTCGCCGCCACCGATGACGCCAAAGGACTCCTCTGCCGTTATCAACGCAAAAATATCCTGTTTGCCGCCGGTACTCCCGAAGAAATGGGAACCGCGCACGGGACGCTCCTTGCTCGGGAGGTCAAACAGGTTTACGAACGTATTCTGCTGGTGGCTGCCGGTTACCTGGTCAACCGGAACGACTGGTTTTTCACCCGCATAGAGGAGGTCATGAAGCGCAACGCTCCTTATCTTTCCCGCCGCTACCTCGATGAGTGCAACGCGCTGGCGCAGGCCGCCGGGATGCCCGGCGGCGCCGTACGGGAGATCAATTTTTTCCCGGAAATGTTTCATTGCAGCGGCGTGGCGGTGCGCGGCAAGGCGTCCGGCGGCGTGGTCGTCCATGCGCGAGTCCTCGACTACATGCGCGACATCCGGCTGCAGAAATCGGCTTTGCTGATCGTCTATATGCCGGACCGCGGCAACGCCTGGGTCAGCGTCAGTTATGCGGGCTTCGTCGGCACCGTGACCGCGATGAACGAGCACGGGTTGGCAATGGGCGAAATGGGCGGCGCGGGCTACGGCAAATGGGACGGGCTGCCGATGGCGTTCATGATACGCCGCGTCATGGAGGAGTGTTCCACAGTCGCCGAAGCGCTTGAACTGATGCGGAGCGTCCCGCTGACCTGCGATTACTATTACGTGCTTTCGGACAGGAACGGCGACATGGCCGCGGTTACCGCGATCGCCGGGCAGCCCCTCGGTGTAACCGGTCCCGGCGAACAGCATCCCGAACTGCCCCTGGTCCCCGAAGACACGGTTTTCATTTCCGGCGGCGAACGCGCCAAGGTGCTGGGCAAACGCCTGCAGGAAAATTTCGGCAGCATCGATGCGCGGAAAATGATCGAAATCATCAAACGCCCGGTGGCGATGAAGTCAAACCTTCACAATGCCGTTTTTCTGCCGCAGTCCGGCGACCTGTATTTCGCCGATGCCGGGGCGAAGACACCGGCCTGCGACGAGCCTTACGTCAGGGTAAACCTCAGGGAAATGATCGATTTTTACAGGACCAGGACCAGGACCGCCGGACCGCTTCACTGACCGAGCAGGTCTTTCAGCGACGCGGAAATAGATTTTTCCAGTTCGGGATCGTGGCGGAAACGTTCCAGCAGGGAACCGGCCTCGGCCGCCGCCTGTGTCCGGTTGTTGTAAGCCGTAATCCGGATATTTTCAATCGCCACATCCAGCACGACCCGCCGCAGTTCCTTCAACGGAGCGGCAGCCTGATTCAGCGCCGGATGCCCCATATTGCCGCCGTAAACCGCCAGCAGGGCTTCAAACCGGAGGCGGTTGTCCGCCAGTTTCTGGTTGATTTGCCGGATCAGCGCATAAAGCGTGTCGGCACTGAACTCATACCACGGACGGGAACGCACGGCGTTGCCCGACTGATAGAAAATCATGCCTCCGTCCACCATCACGACCTGCCCCTCGTTCGGAATCCGGATGCCGGTCAGTTTCGAGGTTTTACTGAAGAACAAAACATCCAGCGCTTCCAACGACGCCAGCGGCTCCCGGAACGCTTCCAGCCACGGCGCATACGCTTTATCCTGCTGCGCAAGCTGGTAATCGATCAGGGCCGAACCACGCGGATAGTCCCGTCCGCGGATAATACTGTACAGCGACACCAGGAACTGATCTTTCCAGAACTGCTCCCGGGAGATATTGAACGAACGGTTGGATTTCAACGCATTGTCCAATTCGGTTTTCAGCTTGGCACTCTGTTCCTTGAAAAGAGTTTCGTCGGCTTTCATTTTGGTCTGCATCAACTCGTTGCTCTTTTTCAACTGCAGGATTTCGTCGTTCAACGCGGCGTTCCATTGCTGTTCGCTGTCCAGGCGGCTTTTCAGGTCGCGTATCTCGTCTTCGCGCGATTTAAGCCGTCCATCGGTGGAACGGGATTTCAATTCCGTCAGGTAGTACCGGACTTTCCAGTACAGGACCGACATGCTTTCGTCGCGACGCCCCGGCATGTTTTCTAGAATATCCTGCCCCTCTTTTTCCAACAACATGACGTTTTGCGCATTGTTGTTCCGGACATTTTTCTCGAACAGCTCGACCCGCTCCCGCAACGGCAGCAGCAATGCCGTCTTGTCCTGTTCGGCACGGCTCAGATAATACTGATAGCCGTAACTGGCCACCATCAACAGGAAAAGGATGATCGAGATGATGATAAACGGCACAAAACTGTCCCGTTGCTTCTTGCCGGGTTTCTGTTCCCCGGCCTCGGCTTCGGGCTTGGCGGGCAACCGCTGAAGGTCGTAGTTCAGGCGGTTGATGGAAATCGTATGGACGTCGGGAATCATGGAACTGTCCGGCGCGGTGGTCTGCCGGATTTTCCAGATTTCGTCCAGCAATCCGTTCATGTCGGCGAAACGGTCCTCCGGCATTTTTTCCATCATCTGGCGGGCAAGATTGGAAACCCGAAGCGGTATGGCGCGGTTCAGCCGCCGCAACGGAATCGCTTCCTCGGTGAAATGCTGCGTGGCGACCGTCTCAAAATCATGCGCCTTGAACGGCAGTTCGCCCGAAAGCATCTCGTACAACGTGACGCCCAGGCTGTAAATATCGCTGCGGGTGTCGGGGCTGCCGCCGGACAGCTGTTCCGGGCTCATATAGGACGGACTGCCGGCGATATCGGAATTTTCGGAAAACTCGGATTGAATCACCGCCAGCCCCATATCGGTCAATTTCACGATTCCGTCGCTGGTGATCATGATGTTTTCGGGCTTCACGTCGCGGTGGACCATGTGCGCGTTTTCCCAGGCGTACCAGAGGGCTTCAGCCACCTGCTGGACAATATGGAGCGCTTCATCGATCTCGATAGAACCTTCGCGCAGGAGCCGGGCTTTCAGCGTTTCGCCATCCACCAGATTCATGGCCATGTAGTAAATGCCGTCTTCCTCGCCCACCGCATAAGCCTGAATCAGATTCACATGGTTCAGGCGGGCGGCGGCGCGGGCTTCGTGCATGAAGTCTTCGTATTTTTTCGGATCTGAATTTTCGTCGGCGGTCAGGATTTTCAGCGCCACGGTCCGCCCCAGCGACAGTTGAACGGCCTTGAAGACCTTGCCGCCCGACCCGCTGCCGATCCGCTCGCGGATTACGAAATCACCGATAATCCGGCTGTGCGAAAAACGCGAACGCGGCGTGAAGCATTTCCGCTTGCAACTGGGACAAACCAGTTGCGTGCCGAAACCCTGATCCGTTTCGATGAGCGACAGACAAAATGTACATTGAAAACGCATTGGCCAACTCCATAATCCTTAGAGTAATATAGCCGATGATTCGAATTATTCACGGACGAAGGATGATAATTTTCAAAACATTCTTTTTCCCCGTCCCGTTTTCAGGGAAAATTAGGCTGAAAAATTCCGTTTCATGACTTGTTAAAACCATGATCCGGTGTATGTTATTGGATTACAGAAAATATTAACCAATTCAGAGATATAGACATGAGCGAACTTGAACGTAGAGATTTCCCCATCAAGATTGAAGATATCATGCATACTGCCTATCTGCAGTATTCATTGAGTGTCAACGTCGGCCGGGCTATCCCGGACGTCCGCGACGGGCTCAAGCCCGTAACCCGCCGCATCCTCTATGCCATGCGCCAGATGGGACTGACCAAGTCCCACTCCTATACCAAAAGCGCCAAAGTCGTCGGCGAAGTGATTGGTAAATACCATCCGCACGGCGACAGCTCCGTTTACGACGCCATGGTCCGCCTGGCGCAGGATTTCGCCATGCGCGCGCCGCTGGTGGACGGTCAGGGGAACTTCGGCAGCATCGACGGCGACCCGCCGGCGGCCTACCGTTACACCGAGTGCCGTATGGAGCGCCTGGCCGAAGAACTTCTCCGCGACATCGAAAAAGACACCGTGGATATGACCCCCACGTTCGACGAATCCGAAATCGAACCTGCCGTCCTGCCCGCCCAATTCCCCCATCTGCTGGTCAACGGCAATACCGGGATCGGGGTCGGGATGGCTACCAATATCCCGCCGCACCGCCTCGGCGAAGTCATCAACGCCACGATCTGCCTGCTTGAAAAGCCCACGGCTACGGTCGAGGAACTCATGCAGCATCTGCCAGGGCCGGACTTCCCGACCGGAGCCATCATCCGCGGCAAAAACGAAATCCGCCGCCTGTACCAGACCGGCAAAGGCTCCATCCGCATCCGCTCCAAAGCCACCCTTGACGAAAAAGACGGGCGCGAACGGATCATCATCACCGAAATCCCCTACGCGGTCAACAAAGAAAACATGGTCAAACGTATCGTTGACCTGGTCCGCGACAAAAAGATTCCCGATATCAGCAACATCCGCGACGAATCCAGCCGCCGCGCCGGTATCCGCATCGTCATCGACATCAAGCGCAGCGCAATGGGCTCGGTCGTCCTGAACCAGCTTTACGCCATCGGCGGGCTCGAAACCACGTTCGGTTCGATCATGCTGGTGGTGGACCACAACCGCCCGCGCATCATGAACCTGCCGCAAGTGCTTCAGGCGTTCATCGACCACCGCATGGAAGTGGTGATCCGCCGTGCCCGGTTCGAACTGCGTAAAGCCGAAGCCCGCGCTCATATCCTCGAAGGCTTGCTGATCGCAGTAGCCAACATCGACGAAGTGGTCAAAATCATCCGCGAATCCCGTACCAAGGAAGAAGCGGGCAACCAGTTGATGGTTCGTTTCGAGCTTTCCAAGCTCCAGTCCAACGCCATCCTGGAAATGCGCCTGCACCAGTTGACCGGCCTCGCCATCGACGACCTGCAGCGCGAATACGACGAAGTCAAGAAATACATCGACTACCTTAACGACCTGCTCAACGACCGCGAAAAACGCATCCAGTTGATCAAACAGGAGCTCGAAGAAGTCCGCGACAAATATGATACCCCGCGCCGTTCCGAAATCACATTCGACGATACCGACCTGAACATTGCCGACCTGATCCCGCAGCACGACTGCGTGATCACCATTTCCAACACCGGCTACATCAAGCGCGTTTCCTCGACCGAATTCGAAACCCAGCACCGCGGCGGCAAAGGCAACCGCGGCATGGAAACCAAGGACGGCGACTTTGTCGAACACCTGTTCTATGCGAACAGCCACGACCTGATTTTCTTCTTTACCGACAAGGGTTTCATGTACTGGCTCAAGGTATACGAAATTCCGGAAGGTTCACGCGTTTCCAAGGGCAAGGCGATCGTCAATATGATCAAGATCGAAACCGGCGACCGCATCCGCGCCATGCTGACCCTGCATGAGAACGAACTGGATGATCCGACGCGTTATATCGTCATGTCCACCCGCAACGGCTATATCAAGAAGACCGCGCTGTCGGCCTTTAAGAACCTCCGCCGCACCGGACTGCGCGCCCTGGTCATCGAAGAAAACGACGACCTGATCGAAGCCTCTATCTGCGGCGCCGGCGATGAAATCATGATCTGTACCGCCAAGGGTATGGCTTGCCGTTTCGACCAGAAAGAAGTGCGCCCGATGGGCCGTACCGCCCGCGGCGTCACCGCCATCCGTTTCAAGATCAAAGGTGACTATGTGATCGGCATGGTTGTCGTCCGCGACATGAATCCCGAAGCCGCAGCAGAAATCGAAGAAGAATTACCGGAAACCGACGAAGCCGTCTCCGTCATCGAGCTCGACGAAGAACTTGAGCACGACAATGACGTCGAAGCCGAAGGCGACGAACTGGAGCCGAACGAAGGCCCCGAGCTCCTGGTTATTTCCGACGGCGGTATCGGCAAGCGCAGCTATGTAAAAAGTTACCGCAAGACCCGCCGCGGCGCCAAAGGCGTTGTAAACATCAAGCTCCGCGAGGGCGAACTGGTTATCGCCGTCCTGCAGAGCCATCCGGGCGAAAAAGCGATGCTGATCACCGAACGCGGCCAGATCGTCAAGATTCCGATTGATGAAATCCGCATTGTCGGCCGCGCCTCGATCGGCGTCAAAGTCATGAATATGAAATACGAGGGCGACCGCGTCACCAGCGCCGTCAAAATCACCGAGGACGACGAGCCGGAAACCGACGAAGTCGAAACCGTTGATATCGAAGCCGTCGAAGTGACCGCCGAAGGTACTGAAGGCATTGAAAACGCCGGAAGCGCCGAGAATGGTGAAGGCGCCGCGGAAACCTCGGAAACTCCGGGGGACTCCCTCACCGATGACCGCAGCGAATAAATGCATCCACTGCCGCGGCCGGGTTCTTGAACCCGGCCGCGTTCCCCTTTTCATGGGGGTTGTCAATATCACGCCGGATTCGTTCAGCGACGGCGGACAGTTTTTCAGCCCGGAACGCGCCGTCGAACACGCGCTCCGTCTGCTCGACGAAGGCACCGACATCCTTGACCTGGGCGGCGAATCCACCCGGCCCGGCAGTTCGCCGGTTCCCCCCGAGGAAGAGATCCGCCGCATCATCCCCGTCGTCAAGGAACTCCGCCGCCGCGTTCCCGGTTGCCTCATCAGCATCGACACCCGCCACAGCGCTACCGCCCGGGCGACATTGGAAGCCGGAGCCGACATCATCAACGACATCAGCGGGCTTCAGGACCCGGACATGGCCGCTACCGCCGCCGAATTCGACGCCGGGCTGGTTCTCATGCACATGCGCGGCACTCCGGCCGACATGCAATCCCCTGCGAACCTCTTTTACGGCGACGTCGTCCGGGAAGTTTGCGATTTTTTAGCCCGTCAAGTCCAAACGGCGCTTGACAATCGCGTGAAACTGGCGAATATTTTAATAGACCCCGGAATCGGCTTTTCGAAGGACCTGGCGGGCAACCGATTGCTGCTGACGCAGATCGGGCGCTTCCGGGAACTCGGTTTGCCGCTGTTGGTCGGTCCCTGCCGGAAGCGGTTTATCGGCGAAGTGCTGGGCATCGACAACCCGGCTGAACGTGTTTTCGGCACGGCCGGAGTCGCCGCATGGCTGGCCCATTGCGGCGTGGAAGTACTGCGGGTTCACGATGTCCGGAGCATCCGCGAAGCGGTGACCATGTTCCTGTGGTGCCGGGACGAACATTGATGATGACAAGGTGACGGTTGATGGAAGTATTCGAATACATAGCCAAAACGTTTCTGCAGATCGGCATGCTGGCGATCCTGTTTTACGCGGTTCTTTATTTTCTGCGCGGCACCCGCGGCTCGAACATGCTGGTCGGGATCATCATGGTGTTGCTGGTCATGTGGGTGCTGTCCACGCAGTTTTTCAAGCTTGAGGTCATTTCGTTCCTGCTGGACGGTATCTGGCCGCTCCTGGCGACCGCGGTCATCGTGATTTTCCAGCCGGAACTGCGACGGGCGTTCGCCCAGCTCGGCAGCGCGCCGTTCATATACCAGAATCGCAAGAAAGAGGCGATGGGAGAGGTCGCCTCGGCCGTTTTCAGCATGGCCCGGCGCAAATGCGGCGCTTTGATCGTGCTCGAACGGGAAACCGGCATGCGCCAGATTGTGGACGATGCCGTAAAGCTTGACATCAAACTCAATGCCCTGATCATCGAATCGATTTTTTATCCGAATTCGCCCCTGCACGACGGCGCCATCATCATCCGCAACGACCGGATCATCGCGGCCCACGCCATCCTGCCATTGTCGCGCAACACCAAACTGCCGCACGACATCGGCACGCGCCACCGCGCCGCGCTCGGCATGTCCGAGGAATCCGACGCCGTGATCATCGTGGTTTCCGAGGAAACCGGGCAGATCAGCCTGGCCTGCGACGGCATACTCCACAAAAATTTCAGCCCGGAAAAACTAATCCGCTTCCTGAACGCCCTGCTGATCGAACGTAACCCCGGCTCCGCCACCGATCTGAATATCACCAGCGACGACGTCATTTACGAAAACCACAAGGATGAAGTAGACAATGGCCATTAATTCCTCCGGCGGACGGGCGGGCGACTTCTCCAAACGCCTGTTCCGAATGATCAAAAGCGACCCCTGGCGCAAGCTGTTCGCCATCTGCTGCGCCATGCTCGTGTATTACGTTATTTCCAATAAGAGCATCAACAATACCAGAAGCATTGACGTGCCGGTCGAATTCGTCGCCCCGCAGGGCTATGTTTCCATGATGCCCCCGGACACCGAAGTACATGTGACATTCACCGGCAACAATTCCTTTCTGAACGATCCCGTCCAGATGAGCAAACTGCGGATGGTGATGGAAGTGCCGGAACTGGGCGCGGCGAATTTCCGCGAATACCGGGTCACCTGCAGCCGGGAACAACTGCGCGGATTGCCCGCCTTCGGCGTTCAGGTCAGCGAATTCCGTCCCACGGCGATTGCGGTGAAGCTGGACAAACTGACGAACAAAGATGTCCCGGTCATCGCCAACTACAATGTCGAAAACGAACTGCCGCCCGAATACGCGGTTTCGAACGTTTCAATCATTCCGCCGAAAGTCCGTATTTCCGGCCCGGCCTCCATCATCCGCGATGTCAAAAACATTTCCACCGAAAAAATCCCGCTGACCAACGTTACCGAGAGTTTCGAATACACCACCCGCCTCCGGTCGTCCGAATTCATCCAGCCTGACCGTGGCGAGGTCCGCGTGAAAATGGAAATCAGCAAAGCCTACGAATCCAGAGTCATGAAATCCGCGGCGGTACGCATCCTGAAAGTCCCCGGTGCTCAGGACAACGTCAAGCTGGAACTGATGACGCCCCATGTGGATGTGACGCTCCGCGGCCCGCGCACCCGCCTGGCCTCGCTGAAAAGCGCGTCAATCCGTCCTTACATCGACATTTCCCCGCTCAATGAAAACGGCGTCTACACCGTACAGGTCTACTGCTGGCAGGACGACAATTCGTTCTCCGTGGAAAAAATCTACCCCCCGCGAATCCAGATCAAACTGACCCGGACGGAAAGCAATTAATGCGTCCTCCTCCTCGCGACCGGGCAATAAAAAACCCGGCCATATCTGTGACCGGGTTCAATAACATCGGAACAAGAAACGAACTTACATCGTTTTGGCCGCTTCGGTGGCGGCTTTGACTTCCTGCTGTTCCTGTTTGCTCTTATTGAGTTCAACATCGGCTTTTTCAAGCTGCTGTTCTTCTTTTTTCTCGATGATTTTGCTGTCCAGCAAGTCCTGATTTTCAGACAACAGCTTTTCGATCTCGGGGATGGCCTTGTTCAGCTCCTGACGAAGCAGCTTGTTGTAAATGCCGATTTCTTCGCTGCTGCGCCCGTAAGCCCATCTCCAACTGGAATCCTCCACCTGGAACTGGCGCTCCCACACCACTTTGCCGGTCGAACGGTGGCTGATGGTGAGCTTTATATTGAGGATGCTGGTCAGGTGGGTAGCGGGAAACCCGACCACCCAGAGCGCAGGCGCGGCCACCGAAACGCCATAGGAGATCAGCTTGCCGTCGAACCGGGTGGCATAGACTTCGCCCGAAAGAATCAGGCCGCTTTTCAGCTCATCGACGGACTGCCCCGCATAATAAGCGTTGCTGAACAGGTGGGAAGTGTTGAAGCTGACTGCCGCCGCGCGGGTAAGCTCCGACAGGAGGTTGTACTGATAGTTGCCGATATTCATCATGGCGGAACCATTTTCGGGGCGGCTGTAGTCGGTCCAGCCGAACGGCATCAACGGACAGAGGCTCCAGAACATGGGGCCGGCTGAATTGTCGCCTTCGCGCAGGTCTTTGAATTCCGACACGGCCAGGCTGATCGGGAAGATCGGCGCGCTGTCCAGCACCACCATGTCTTTTTTGCCGTCGTTAAAAGAAGTCGCGAAAATTCCGGGAGATTTGCAACCGGTCACGGTTAAAGCGGTTATCGCCACCGCCGCCAACATCAACAAACTTTTCATCAAAGCCTCCTTGGTAAATCAATCGTAACGAAAAAATAGCCGTCTGCGGGTGAATATTCAAGCCCGGACCGCCGAATATTTGCAAGAAACTCCTATATAACCCCGTCCCCGGGGTGTTTTCATTTGAAAATCAGCCAGATTCCGAAATATTGGCAAAGCGCTCCCCCCAGGACAAACAGATGCCACCCCGCATGCGAAAACGCGCGTTTACGCGCATAAAAAATCACCCCGATGCTGTAAACCACTCCACCCGACAAAATCAGCCACAACGGCGCGCCCGCAAGCCCGCGCAGCAATTCCGGCAGGATCAACATCCCGGACCAGCCGGTCAGGAGGTACAACGCGATCGAAAGTTTCTGAAAACGCCCGGTGAAACATATTTTGAACACCACCCCCGCCAGCGCGAACAGCCAGATCAATGTCAGGATCACGCTTCCCACAGTACTGTTCACCGCGACCTCCAGCACCGGCGTGTATGTCCCGGCGATCAGCAGGTAGATTGCGGAATGATCGAACTTACGGCACCGCGCTTTCAAGGCGACATCGCGGACCGTATGGTACAGGGTCGAAGCGCCCAGCATGAAAATCAGCGTCAATCCGTAAATCGCCACCGCCGCCTGCGCGCCGCCGCCGGAAGCCCCGGCACGGCAGAACAGCAGGGCCGCCGCCGGTATCGCAACCAGCACGCCAATGCCGTGAGTAACGGCGTTGGCAAGTTCTTCTCCCCGGCTGTAACGGTGCGGTTGGGCGTCAGAGCTCAAAGGTCAGCACCTCCGCGGGTTCTTTCTCCGGCTCGGGAGGCGGGTACAGATAGACGTATTTTTCAACCGAAATGCCATTGCCGGAAAAAATCGAAGCCAGTTTTTCGGCGAAAGGAACCGGCGTATCCGTCTCGCGCAGGATAATCCGGTCGTAATTCTGTTTCAAATAACCGATCAAGGCATCGATATTGCTGAAACGCGGCCCGTTGGCAATATAAAAAGCCTCCGCCTTCCCGACAATGCAGACGACAGGAATCCCTTCTTCCTCGACAACCGCCTCCGGGGTCTGTTGACAGGCTCCAAGCATCAGCCCCATCAGCGACAGCAACAGGATCTGCAAATTTCTCATAAGTCCTCAATGATATGAAATTCGATTGATATGAAGCGGAATATAATCCGCCGCCGCATCCTTGTCAACACAGCATTCCACAAATCCGCCCCGAATCCATTTGTAATAAAACCCGCCGGTGCTATATTAAAACCGGTTCTCCATCATCAACGTAGAGAACATGAACCATTAACCGAAAAATGTGGAGATAATGTCATGAAAAAGTTAACTCTCATGCTGTTGGCGGCAGTGGGCGCGGCGGTTCTGATGACCGGCTGCGGCAAGGAAAAGGCGGAACCGGCCGGTTCAAGCGTCGGCACGATCGTTGACCAGAAAACCGACCAGGCCAACAAAGATTTCAAAAAGGCCGGCGACGATGCCGCCAAAGGAATCAAAAAGAGCACCGACCAGGTGGACAAAGACCTCAAGACCCTGGGCGATAAGCTGAAAAAGTAATCTCCGCCGCATTTTGCATATCAAGGCCCGGCATGTCGCCGGGCTTTGTTTTTTCTGGGAAACGCGGCCCTCGCCGCCGAACATTACCCCGATGTCACCCGGTACGGGGATTTTTTCCGGTTCGGCAATTTTAAATTCCCGAATGTGTGGTATATTACCCAAATGGAAATTCACTTGATAAACCTTTAAGGAGACGAAAAATGCAGGTACCCTTGCTTGATTTGCGCGATCAATATGCCCCGCTGAGAGATGAAATCATGAAGGAAATCGCTGAAATCTGCGACAGCCAGCGCTTTATCCTCGGCGACAAAGTCGTCAAACTGGAAAAAGAACTCTCGGAATATTGCGGTGTACCGCATACCTGCGGCGTCACCTCCGGCTCCGATGCCCTGTTGATTGCGCTGATGGTCGAAAATATCGGCGCGGGGGATGAAGTCATTACCTCTCCGTTCACCTTTTTCGCCACGGCCGGAGCCATCGCCCGTACCGGGGCTACGCCGGTATTCGTCGATATCGATGCGAAAACCTATAATATCGACCCGGAAAAAATCGAAGCCGCCGTTACCTCCAAAACCCGTGCCATCATCCCGGTCCACCTGTTCGGCCAGTGCTGCGACATGGACAAGATCAACGCCATCGCCCGCAAGCACAACCTGATTGTCATCGAAGACGCCGCGCAGTCGATCGGCGCCGAATACAAGGGCCGCAGCGCCGGAAGCATGAGCGATTACGGCTGTTTCTCCTTTTTTCCGAGCAAGAACCTGGGCTGTTTCGGAGACGGCGGAGCGGTCAGCACCAATACGGCCGAGCGTTTCGAACTCCTGAAAATTTTCCGCAACCACGGCCAGGGCTCCACCTACATCCATAAGTACGTGGGCGGCAACTTCCGCCTCGACGCCCTGCAGGCCGGAATCCTCTCCATCAAATTGCGCGAGCTGAACAAATGGCACGACGGACGCGCCCGCAACGCGGCGATCTACCGCGAACTCTTTGCCGCCTCCGGCATCACCGGCGTCACGCTGCCGGAAGTCGCCGACTATACCACGCGCCACATTTACAACCAGTTCAGCATCCGGATCAGCGGCGGACGCCGCGACGCGGTCCGCAAATTCCTGACCGAAAACAACGTCGGCTGTAACGTCTACTATCCGCTGTGCCTGCATCTGCAGGACTGTTTCGCCTATCTGGGCGGCAAGGCGGGCGACTGCCCGGTCAGCGAAGCGATTTCGCAGGAAATCCTGGCGCTGCCGATCTATCCGGAGCTCAAGAAAGAACAGCTCGAATACGTTGTCGCGACCATTGAAAAGGCCTTAAAACAAGCATGAGTAACAGAATTGCACAAAACGAACGTGAATCCGTTGCGGTAGGTTACTTGCGGGTACTGCGGTACTGCAAGCCTTACCGCGGCCGCCTGATTCTCGGCATTCTCGCCGGCCTGCTGGTGGGGGGCTCCCTGTTCGGGAGCCTGATGGTGGTCCCGCAGATCGCCGCCGTGGTCAAACACAGCCTCAGCACCCCCGCCGGTGAAACGGTGCAAAACACCGAACAGGCCGAAATCGTCATCGCCAACGACAAGGAATTGTCGAAACTGATGAATCAGGTCCGGAACTATTCGCGGAAACTCCATCTGCCCATCGAGGTCGAAAGCGCGGCCATCCAAGTCAAATGGCCGGTTGAGTTCACGTTTCCCGTGATCAGCCAGAACGGCAGCATCACCTGGCAATTCTTCAGCATTTTCATCTTCATCTTCCTGTTCTGGTGGCTGCTGAAAAATATCGCCACCTTCGTCAACCACTATTTCACCCGCTGGGTCGGCGCCCGGGTCATCATGGACATGCGCAACGAAATCTATACCAAGTTGCTCGACCAGTCGCTGAAATTCTACGGCAATCAGGACGTCGGACACCTGATCAGCCGCTGTTCCAACGACACCGCCGCCATCGAGCACTCGGTGTCGAACACCGTGGCGGACGCCACCCGCTGCCCGATCGAAATCCTCGCCTGCGCCACCGCCATCATCATGATGAGCTACCAGTACGGCAATTTCAAACTGATCCTGCTGTTGTTCATCGGCATGCCGCTGTGCATCCTGCCGATCATCATCATTTCGCGCAAAATCCGCAAAATTTACAAGAAATCCCTGTCAAAGATCGCCGAAGTCACCTCGCGCATGCACGAAACCTTTACCGGTATCCTGGTCATCAAGGCCTACAATACCGAAAAACAGGAAGAAACGGTCTTCGCCAAGGTCAACTTCAAGTATTTCAAGAATATCATCCGCGCCCTGCGCTGGCAGTTGATGATGCAGCCGCTGATGGAAATGGTGGCTGTTTCGGCCACACTGATCTTTTTCCTGATTTCCTACAGCCACGGCGCCACATTCACCGAACTGGTCGTGATCCTGGCCCCGGCGATCATGGCGTACCGCCCGATCAAAGACCTCTCGAAAGTCATCGCCAACCTGCAGCGAAGCATGGCGGCGGCGGACCGCTTCTTCGACATCATCGACACCGACACGGCGCTTGTGGAAAAAGAAAACCCGACAGTTCTCAAGAGTTTCGAACAGGCCATCTCGTTCAACGGCGTCAGCTTCTCCTACGACAGCGACCGCAATATTCTGGACGGCGTCAATTTCGACATCCGCAAAGGCACCATGGTCGCCGTGGTCGGCGAAACCGGTTCCGGCAAAACCACCATCGCCAACCTGATCGCCCGTTTTTACGACGTGACCGGAGGCAAAATCACCATCGACGGTGTGGACGTCCGCGATTTCGACGTCAAATCACTGCGCCGCCACATCGGCATCGTAACGCAGGACCCGACGCTCTTTAACGCCACGATCGCCGACAACATCGCCTACGGCTGCCAGGATGTAACCCGCGAAGAAGTCATCGAAGCCGCCAAGCAGGCCAACGCCCACCAGTTCATCGTGGACGGACGCCATCCGCAGGGTTATGACACCGAAGTCGGCGAAAAAGGGTTCAAACTCAGCGGCGGCGAAAAACAGCGCGTCGCCATCGCCCGCGCCATCCTGAAAAATCCGCCGATCCTGATTCTGGACGAAGCCACCAGCGCCCTCGACACCGTTACCGAACGGCTGGTCCAGGACGCCCTCAACAAAGTCATGAACCACCGTACCGTATTTGCCATCGCCCACCGGCTGAGCACCATCCGCAACGCCGATCTGATCATCGTTCTCAAGCAGGGCCGCATCGTTGAATCCGGCAACCACGAAGAATTGCTGGCGCGCGGCGGCACTTACAGGAAACTTTATGAAACCCAGTTCGGCGCACAGTCCTGAGCACATCCACTTCATCGGTTGCGGAGGTGCGGGCATGGGGCCGCTGGCGTTGATCATGGCCGCCCGCGGCGCCCGGATCAGCGGTTCCGACCTTGTGGACAATAAATTCACGCAGATGCTGCGCCGCGCCGGTGCCGAAATCCACGCCGGGCACCACGCATCCAATCTGGTCGACACGGTAACCAAAGTCGTCTATTCCTCCGCCGTTTCCCGGGACAACCCCGAACTGGCGCTGGCGCTCGAGCGCGGGCTCCCCGCCCTGCGCCGCGGCGAAATGCTGGGTGAAGTGGCCGCCACCTACCGCCGCCCGGTCGCCATCAGCGGTTCCCACGGCAAAACGACCATCACCGCCATGCTCTCGCACATCATCCGCGGGGCCGGAATCGACTGCGGCTACCTGATCGGAGGCAAGTTGAACGCCGGCAATAGTTCCGCCGCCGGCGATGGTGATATCTTCATCACCGAGGTGGATGAAAGCGACGGCACCCATGTCTTCATCCATCCCTGGCTCGGCATCGTGCCGAACGTCGAGGACGACCACGCCTGGAGCGTAGGCGGCGAAGAACAACTGTTCGAAAATTTCCGCCGTTTCGGCAGTCAGTGCCGGAGCCTGATTTATCTGGAACAGCCGACCCCGCGGCGCTTGTTCGCGGAACACCCCCATGCAACGGCACTGAGCCCGGACACCCCCTCTTTCGACCCGGTCGAATTCGGTGGTTTTCTGGGGATGGACGCGGCGCTGGCGATCGCCGCCGCCGCCGAACTCGGCATCGCCGAGGAGGATGCCCGCCGGATTCTGCATAGTTTCCCGGGCGTGGCGCGGCGCATGACGCTGCATGCCGCTTCCCCGGAACGGACCGTTATCGAAGATTACGCCCACCATCCGGCCGAACTGAAATGCTCCCTTGAACTCCTGCGCCAGCGCTACCCGAAGCATCACCTGCGCGTGGTGTTCCAGCCACACCGTTATGCCCGGCTGGAAAAGTATATCGAAGAATTCGCGGTGCTCCTGCGTATTCCGGATTCCGTGTTCATCGCGCCCGTTTTCGCGGCGTGGGTCGAAACCGGCCGGATCGGCAGCGAACAACTGGCCGGAAAAATCGGACCGGAAGCCGCCGCCCTCACCGGAAGCTGGCCCGAACAGGCCGCGCGGGTGTGGGAAAACGTGCCATCCGGCGTACCGCTGCTGCTGGCAGTAATCGGCGCGGGCGATGTGGACCAGATTATCCCGGAGCTTATTTCGCTTTCAGCGAATAACGCTTGATCAGCCCGGCGTAGAAATACAACTGAACGCTGTCGGCTTTTTCCGGTGCGACAAATTCATAATGACTGAGCAAGTCGCCGCCCTCCGGTTTTGCCGTTTTGCGATTGAGGTTCCATACATAATGGTTCAGTTTCTTGCCGTCGGCATCGAAAAAATTAATCTGGCTGCGGAGCTGTGGATTGTCGGGCTTATTCCAGGTGACGTTCAGGATGTAATGTTTCCCCGGCGTGACCGGCAGCGATTCCATGCTGACTGCGCCGTTCGGCATGGTGTTGATCAGAAATGTGCCGTCGACCTGTTTCTCCACGCATCCGACACGCTCGAACCCGCTGACTCCGCAACTCCGATTCGCCGTTTTGAACGAAAAATCACCGTTGGCGGTAATTTCATCACCGGGCAGCGCCAAAAGCTCGATGTCGTCCAGCCAGACGGCGGCAACATCCTTTCCCGGCGTGACCGACAGCGTCACCCTGTTTTCGCCGGGGCGCAGGTAGAAGACATGTCCGTACGTATCCCAGGAGCCGCTGCCGATAAAACCGCGGAACGGATAATTCCCCCTCGGTTTCCCGGCGCCAGCCCCGCCGGTCTCGATTCTGAATACTGACAGCGTGGATAATTCCGGAAGAATTTCCTGTAGCGGATTGTTCTCGACTGTACCGCTACCGTCCACCCTGGCCCGGAAGCGGAGCCCGACTTTGCGCCAGCCGTCCCCCGGCACCGCGAAATCGCAAACGGCGGTTCTGGAACGCGCTTGTAATATCTGTTTTCCGGGACGGTCGGGATCGTCCGCCCGCTTCAGGCGCGACGATTCCTTGACGGCGGCGATATCGGTTTTTCCGATGACGGTTTCCGCGGCGGCCAGGCATACCGGCAGGCAACAGGAAATCAGGAGTGAATAGAATCGTTTCATACATTATTTCTCCAGGTAAATCTCTTTGAAAAATCTAGGCGCGCCGGGGACCAGCCCGTAGCTGGTATAACTGTATGTTCCGCCATCCCCGCCGGTGTAACGGCAGTGGATGACGCCGTAAATCCGGTTCAATAAATCGGCATCGAACTGAAATTTCAAGGCTATCAGTGGAATCGTCAACAGAGCGGAACGGTGTTTCTCATCCCCGCCGGTCTGGATTTTCATGCCCGAATTCCATTTGAGGTCCAGCCGCTCCGCATCGAACCAGCCGCCGCTCCAATCGAACCCGAACAGGTAATAACCTTTGCGGTCCAGCCCCGCCAGATGGAGGGTGATGAAATTGCCGGGGAGCCACCGGTCGGGCTCCGCCTGGCGGTTGGATGGAAAATCAGGGCCTTCGATTTTGACATAAAGATTCTTACCGTCGTGGAGCATCCGGGCGTCCATTTGGAAATCGGTGCCGATTTCCGAATGCTGCATCACGTCGAAATCCGTTATCGAAGTGGTTTCAAGCCACAGCGGCGATTCCATTTCGGGCGGAGCGGCAACTTTTTTCACGATCACGCGCTCTTCGGCATTGCAGCCGAGCTCGAAATTCGCCCTTGCCTGTTTGACCAGTTGCAGGCTGACGGGGTGTTTGGCGGCTTTTTCGGCTTCTTCGAGCAGCTTGCGGGCTTCGCTTTCTTTTCCGGCTTCGATGACGTAGCGCTTCATGTCGCCGCGCAGGGTGTTCTGGTAGTTGGCGCGGAACTGCGGCTTGGCGAGATAAAGCGTCCGGATCAGTTGGTAATATTTGCGCATGGCCGGGGCGGCTTCGCGATAGGTCCTGTTCAAGAATTGGTCGCGGAGCGTTTCCAGATCCACGTCCGGGTTCCACCACAGGCGGTTAATGGTCCATACCGTAACCGCGTCCGCGTCCCAGGTGACCGACGGGTCCGTGGCGAACCGCTTGTCCAGTTTGTCCACCGGGTGTTCCGAACAGAATTCGGTGACGCCGTTTTTCAGCGCCCAGATCGAATCCTTGCGCGCCACGTATTCGTCGGGACGCGGGAACCCGCCGTTGCATCCGTAATACTCGCGAAGGCGGATCTGTTTGCCGATCCGGGCGAACTCTTTGATCTGCGCGGCGGAATCCTTGCCCCAGGTTTTTCCGGGCTGGTAATCCTCGTATGCCACCCGCAGGTCACGGCTGATCGGCGAAAAACTCAGCAGGATATGGTCCGAAACCTTGATTTTCGGCGGGATATCCAGATAAATGTAGGTGTAGACCAGCGTATCGATGCCGTATTTCGCGTGGACCTTGTCGGCTATCGGATTGACGAAGGCATACCAGCGTGTCGAACGGTACGCCGGGTCGTCCGGGGAAATAACCGTACCGTCCGGCAGTTTGAAAGGCGCGGTGCATTCGGGGCATTCGCAGGTGTTCCAACTGTCGTCCACGCCCAGTTTCAGCAGGGACATCGGCATATTTTTGTCGATATAAGCGCACAATTCCTTGAAATAGACCTCCGGCAAGTCCCGGGCGCTCAGGCAAAGGCACCAGGATTTGGGCTGGCGCATACCCCGGAGAACCGGGAAATATTCGGGATTGGAGGCGAAATATTTTTCGTGAGAAATCACCCTTGAAAAAATATGGCCGCCGATTTCGCGCTTCATTCCCCATTCTTCGCTGAAATTACGGTCGTGGTTCAAAAATGTGTTGTTATTGCGGACTTGCCACAGGCAGTCTTCCGGCGATTGACCGGCGATCGTGAAGATCCAGCCGCGTTCGCGGGACGCCGGGCGGTCGGTAACATCGCCCGTTCCGGCGCTGAAGTCATCCGTCCGGGTGAAGACCGTAAAGCGCGGCCGGGCCCAGATCAGATCGCTGTTCACCTCGATGAAACGGAATACGCCGTTCAATGTCCCCTTGTCCGCCGCGCCGAAAATATAAACCCGGTTGCCTCGGGTGCGGAATGCGTAACCGTCGCTCCCGTCCAGCTGGGCAAGCGCGTCCTTGAATTCCCCGGCAAAGCTTTTTCCCAACAGGATTTTCGTGTTTTCCTGTTCCGTCATCCGGGCGGTGACCGGCAAGTCCGCGCCGGTGATCTCCTTGATCCAGTGCCGGAGCTCGGCCGCCGCGAATTTTTCCACCGCGGACGCCTCCGCCGGGATAACGATCTCCCCGGCCGCCTTGCCCGACCGGACCAGCGGCACTCCGGCCGAAACGGTCCATATGCACGCCGCCGCCCATACTGCAAGAATGATTTTCCGATACATCGTTTACCTCTCGAATTGTTCAAGTGTGATTTCGCCAAACGCGGATGTTTCATGAACGTAGCCGCCGCCCCAACTGGAACGCTCCTGGCGGATGTTCGGGCGTCCGGTTTTCCGGTTGACGGTGCCGTCCTCGAATTTCCGGCAGCGGTAAACCAGGCACATCAGTTTGTTGTTGACGGTGACATTGCAGCCGATGTCCGCCAGCGGAACGGTTACAATCGCCTGCCAGCGATCATTCAACCGCCGGGTAGCGCGCTTCCAGTTCGAACTCCAGGCACCGTCATACCCCTTGCCGTCGTAAACCGCCCGGTTGCCCACGTCGAGGGCGAAATGATAGTACACGCCGCTGTCGGAGGACCCCAGGAACAGTTCAAAATGATCGTTGCCAGGAAAGGATTCGCGCTCCCCCTGCCGAAGCTCCGCACCTTTCAGGGTCCCGGCGTCCTTGTTATGCGCGGTCAGGAGGAAATAAAGATTCTTGCGGTCGTGCGACATCCGTACCCCGCTCTGCATCGCAGGCTGTTTGACGCCGTCGGCGCGGCACAGCACAAACGGGTCCGCGGCGGCGGCCTGTTCCCAAGCCTTGTCGTCAAAGTTTTCCGACAGGTTCACCGGCAGAAACGGCACATTCAATCTCACGGTCTTATCGTTCTTCAGGAATTCCATCCAACCCTCGAACGCGGCAAGCTGGCGGCGGACCAGTTCACGCGAAACCGGATGCACCGCCAGTTTTTCCGCTTCCTGCAGCGCAGCGCGGCAGGCGTCTTCGATCCCCGCGTCCTTGATGTAGCGGCGCGCCATCCCCGGAGCTCCGTCGCTGTAAAGAGACGGAAACGTACTGGCGTACCAGCTTTTGCGGATCAATTCATAATAACGCGCCATCGGAACCGCCGCTTCGCGATAGGTCCGGCGCAGGTATTCTTCACGCAGTTTGTCCACGTCTTGAGCAGGATTCCACCACAGTCGGGTAATCACCCACATGGTCATGGCCGAAACATCCCATACCGCGCTGGAACCGTCCCGATCCACCGGCAATTCCGAATGAAATTCCCGGATGTTGTTTTCCAGGCAAAACAGCAGATCCGCTTTGACGACGTCCTCCAGCGGACGCGGAAACGCCCCGGCACAGCCGTAGTATTCCCGAAGCCAGGTCTTGTCGGTGGCTCCGCCCCAGTAAATCAGCCAGTCGCGAAATCTTTTGTTGTTATCCGCGTCGGAAATCGGGTATTTGTCGTTCTTGCAGAACGGACAATACATGACCCGGATATTCGGCTCCAGCTTGAACGGCGGCGGATTCACGGTAAACGTGTAGGCATAGGTCAGCAGGGTCACCTGCGGATGGCTCTTGCCGATTTCGCGGGCGACTTTGTTCAAAAATGTGTAATACTGAGCGGAACGAAACGCCGGATCGTCCAGCGTGACGGTTTTTCCGTTCTCCGTCTGAAAAGGCTTGACGCACAGCGGGCATTCGCACAACCCGTAACCGTCCACGGTGGAGATATTGACGCCGTCGCTGCCGGGTTTGGCGTCCAGTTCGGCCCGCAGGTTTTTCACGTATTCCGGGATCATGCCGTAAGCCAGGAAACAGAGCTGGCCGCGCGTGACCCGCTTGCCGTCGATGAACGGATAGTATTCGGGATGGCTTTCGAAATACTGGTCGTGCGGGATGAATTTTTTCAGCCCGTGCCCGCCCCCGGCGGGGGAATACGCGGTCCCCTTGCGGATGAAATCCGGGCTGTAATACCCCAGCCAGTTGCAGCGGTTACGCGATTCCCAGCCGGATTCGTGAATCTGGGATTTCATGGTCCAGCCCCAGCCGCGGAGGGTGGATTTTGGTATTTCAAGGTCGTCCCGGTACTCCGCGCTCAAGGTGTCGCGGACGGTGTAGACCGCTCCAAGCGCCCAATCCGGGCGCGGCCAGATAATGTCGGTATTCTTTTCAAGGAACGTGTATACGCCGTTCAGCGTGCCGCGTGGAATCGATCCGAAAATAAAGATATGGCGACCTTTGTTCCGTACGGCAAATCCGTCCGTGGCGCCAAGCGCCTTCAAATCGTTCTGGAAATCCCCGGCGAAGGCGCGCCCGATAAAAATCCTGCCCGTTTTCCGGTCCTCCGACGGCGCGTTCACCACCGGCAGCAGCGCCCCGGTAACAGCTCCAAGCCAATATTGCAGTTCAGCCGCGGCATAACGCTCGGGTTCGGGAGCGTCCGCCGCCACGACGATTTCCGCGACGGGCGCGCCCCGGCTCACCAGTGCAGCGGCATGGAGCTCCGGCATCGACAGCAAAGCCAGAACACATAAAAAAATCAAACGGGTCCGGTTTTTCATTGCATCATCCTTTTATTTAATCGTATTTGATCTGACGGAACATGATTCCGCGGTCTTTGTAGTCCGACGAATCCGGATGCGCTTCGGCGGCCACCTCGGCGGCGGTCACGGCCGCGACGTGCCCATCCATAAAACCGATATTGAGCGAACCGCCGTGCCGGCCGGCGAAGTCACCGTTGAATTCCCCCAGGTCGGCATAATTCAAATGCCCTTCCCGAACCGCAATGGCGCCCGCGCCCGGCAGATAGTGTTCCGTAACCGGCGCCTTGCCTTTGCGCCAATAATACTGGTACGCCCATTTTTTCGTTCCGTAGTCGGAATAGGCGGCTTTGGCGGACGGATTGCGGACGGCGTTCGTTTTGCACGGCAGATAGCCGATTCCGGCATCCGCGACGAAATTCGGGTCATGCCAGGCGTATTGCGCGGTCGCAGTCCAGTAGACGCCCGGCAGCGGCGGCGCCCCCGGACAAATGAAAAATTCGAGCCAGCCATCGTATTTCGAGCCGATCTTAAACGTGGCGAACGTCCGTCCGAGCTCCTGGCTGATCAGGTCGAACCAGTGAATTTCCTTCACCGGCGACACCGGAGACAAGACAAACTTGGCGGGAAACAGATAATCGTTATGATTGGCGGAATAAGAAACGGTCAGAGCACCGAATTGTTTGATATTCGCCCCGCAGTTCATGCGTTTCGCCGACTCCCTCGCCCTGGACAAAGCGGGGAGCAGCATCGCCGCCAGTATCGCAATAATCGCCACTACTACCAGAAGTTCGATAAGTGTAAAATTCCGTCGCATGAATGACTCCTTTTTTTCAGGTTTCCTGTTCTTGCCTGATACGCTCCAGAAAACGGCGGACCCCGTCCACCGCTTTTTCCGTGAAATCGGAATTCAGAAAAATCAGGCGATCTACGAATTCATCTTCCATCTGCACCATATCCTTGCTGTACACCGTACCAATGGCATAGGGCAGGACGGACGGCTTTTTCAACTGGCAATATTTGCGGTAGCCGGGGCGCAATGCCTCCAGCACCAGCAGCACGTCCGGGCGGTGCGCCGAAAACAGCTCCAGGCACTCCGTGTACCCGTCGATCAGGCAGCGCTTGACCATATCCGGGGAGGTTTCCGCCCCGGACGCTTTTACCGCTTCGTAAAATCCCGCCTCAAGCTCCAGCCCGACATTGTCGGCTTTGCCGAACAGCGCGGCGATTTTTTTCCCTTTAAAAGCCGAAAATTCCGCCGCCAGGACCGCGCGGACATTCGGCTTCACCTCAATCCGCACCTGCGGGTGCTCCGGCGAAATATCGTAGTTCCCCAGCACCAGATACGGGACATGAAAGTTCCGGACTTCCTTCAACAGTTTTTCATCGACAATGCCGTGAAGCAGGATCGCGTCGAACCGGGTGTCGCGTTTCAGGAAACTGCTGATCGAATCATTGGTCTGGTAGTTGGAACCGAGGATGACATCGCAGTTTTTTTCCAGGCAGATTTCATAGATTTTGTACATCAGGTGAGCGTTCCGCATCGGATTTTTTTCATTGACGTACAGGGCGATCCGGTAGAACATGCCGGGGCGCAGGGCGGGGTTGACAAACAGCCCGCGCTTGGGCTCCGCATAAAGATAATTCAGTTCGACCAGCTTGTGCAGCGCCGAATGGGCGACCTGCCGGCTGACACAGTATTCGTCCGCCAGCTCCCGGACGCTGGCAATCTTCCTGCCCGGACGGTACACGCCGTCATGAATCTTCTGAATGACTTCATTCATGACCGGTTTGTACAACGGTTCGAAACCGTTTTTGCTGTTGCCGTTTTCGCGGGACACCGACATCCTCCGGGTTCATTATTAATGACACTTACTAGTATACATTATGACAGATTGTTTGTCAATACCCATCCAGTCGATTTTTCTGATTTTCCCGGATTTTTTGGAAATTTAAAGAATGGAGGCAACCGACGCCGCAACCCCCGGTCCCCACTCCCGGAGCCGGAAATTGCGGCGCGGCGCTCCCAGCCTTACCGGGACTCCAGCTTCTCCCGGGTCGCCCACAAACCCGCCGACGGCGTGCTGATGAAGTAGACGACTTCGCCGTCCGGCATGGTATTGAAACCGTTTTTCATTTTCGCGGGATCGTAACGTTTCAGCGCTTCGTCCGGGTCGGCATAGCCGAAATTGACGCTCTCGACCTCGGCACGGCTCAGAAAACCGGGCGCGTAAGTGATCTTGAAGCGCCCTTCGGACGAACCGTGAATCAGGTGCGCCGTGCCGTGGGTCAGGTCCTGCAGGACCGGTTCGCTGCGCCAGAGCTTCATGACCCTTTCGGTGCCCGAATACCCGTACCGGCGGATCAATCGGTCAACGTCTTCCTGTTCGCCAAAACGTTTCAGGCCGGGAGCGATGATCAGCAATTCACCGCCGTCGGCCATCGCCATGCGGGTCCGGTAGATCGCCTTGTTGGCGACCCAGGTGCTGTAGAATTCATCGCCCTGCATGACCGCGACGACTTTTTTCAACGGCGGCACCACGGTGATGTTCTGTTCGCGGGAGAGCCGCGCCGCGTCCAGGTACGTGCCCAGATCGTCCCCGACAAAGACCCCGGTGTGCTCAAGAGCGCCCTCTTCATTGTACGCCATGACCACCTCGAAAAAGAAATCCGGCAGGTGCGGCAGGTACTCCTCCTGCGCCTTGTTGTAACACGCCCGCAACGGAGTGATCAACCTGCCGAGGTTGTTTTCGATCCCGCAACAGGCCGCCATCATATGCGAGGCGCAGATCATCGGCTTGCCGCCGAGCCCGATGAAATAATTTTTGTTATGGTTGGCAAAACCGAGCACTTCGTGCGGTACGATATGCCCGATGTTGATGATGAGGTCCCATTGTTCCTCCAGCAGCATCCGGTTCAGGGACACCGGGATTTCCCAGTCGGCTGCGCCACCGGAAACCTCGCGGACGAAATCGGAAAGCACCGCCCCGATGATTTTCGAACCGTCGCGCCAATCGTGCTTGTGAATTTTTTCTTCGGGGATGGAGCCGAACATCCAGCGATTCTGTTCCGGGGTATGCGGCACGTGCTGTCCGAGGGTGGGAATGACGTGCACGTCGGCTTCATGGGCGAAAATCCGATAGAATTTCTCGGTAATCCAACCGGCGCCGCTGTGCGCCCGGGTGATGTCAGGGGGCAGCAGCAGAACCCGCCCGGGATGGCGGCATATCCGGGCCTTCGCTTCGATTGCGGCTTTTTCGACCAACTCCAGCATCTCCGGCTTGGGAATACTGCGGATTTCACTGAACCACGGCATAGCGGCCTCCCTATCGAATTTTATTACTTTTCATGAAAACGTAATAATCTAGCACGACAGATGGCTTTATCAAGCCGCCCAGTCAGCCGATTTCCATAAAAATTGAATTTCAGCTCAAAATACAGATGAAATCAGATACCGGCGTGGGTGATACTGTCCCAGGAGTTGCCGTATTTGATGATATCGAAGCTCTCCGGATCGTCCGGAGAACGGACCATGATCAGGAATTCCACCCCTTCAAGGCTCCGGTAAAGCTTCTCCGCCAGCGCGGGGCCGCCGACAAACACCATGGTCGAGAACATATCGGCGTCCACCGCGTTGCGGCAGAGAGCCGTCACGGAAAGCATGTCCTCCACCGGCAGGCCGGTTTTCGGATTGACGATATGCGTATAATTTTTGCCGTTGAACGTCACGTAACGTTCATAGTTCCCGCTGGTGGAAACAGACTGGTCCTGAATCCGGACAACGCCGCACCCCTTGTCTTTATTCAGCGGATTCCGGACGCTGACGGTATAGAAACGCTTGTTCGGCGGCGGTGCGGGAAAACAATAAATATTGCCGCCGAGATTGATGATGCCGGATTTGACGCCGAGCCTGCGGACATTTTCAGCGGCCATATCCACCGCGTAACCTTTGGCGATGCCGCCGAGGTCGATCCCCACGCCCTTGACCTTGAACGCCACCGTGCGCGCCTTGTCGTCGAACACCACTTTGTCAAAACCGACCCGTTTCAGTGCTTCGTCGATTTCGCTCTGCGGCGGGACTTCACTGCGTTTCCGGTAAAATCCCCAGAGTTCCATCAGGGGACGGATCGTGGGATCAAACAGGCCGTCGGAAAGCTGATAGGCTTCGCGTGCCTTGACCAGCACCTGCCAGAGCACGTCGGAACACTTGAACGGCTTTTCATGGGCAGTCTGATTGAGTTGATAAAGTTCGCTCTCCGGAGCAAATGTATTGCAATGCTTCTCGATCAGCAGAAAGACCTCCTGCGTCAATGCCCCCGCCTTTTCCGCCAGTTCCCTGCGTTCGTAAAATTTGACCTGCGCCAACGTACTCATGCTGGGAAACGTCCATTCCACGGGTTCCGTCCCTGCTCCGCCGCCGATCGGCTGGCGGATGAAAACCGCCGCCAATGTGCCGGTGATCGCGACAGCGGCCAGGATCAGCCAATAATGCTTTTTCGTCATTTTAATTTGCTCGTTCATTATTTAACCTCGGGGGTGAAATTGCCGGTGTATGTTCAACAGTGTTTTCTGGTTCACGTGGGTATAAATCTGGGTGGTACTGATGTCGGCATGACCCAGCATTTCCTGGATCACCCTCAAATCGGCGTTGTTCTCCAGCAAATGGCTGGCAAACGAATGCCGGAGCGTGTGCGGGTGAATATTTTTGTGGATGCCGGCGATCTTCGCCGCCTCTTTGACGACGCGCCAGATCCACTCGCGGTCAAGCCGCCGCCCGCTTTTGGACAGAAACAGCGTGGTTTCCTTTTCGCTGCGCACCAGTTCGGGCCGGATGTTGGCGAGGTAACGGCGGAGCAGGTTTCCGGCGGCGCGGCCGAACGGCACAATCCGTTCCTTGTTGCCCTTGCCCACCACCCGGAGGATTTCCTCATCAAAATGAACCGAACCCACTTTCAGCGACGCCGCCTCCGACACCCGGAGTCCGCAGGAATAAAGCACCTCCAGAATGACTTTGTTCCGGAACACCAGCGGGTCCTTGCCCGCCGGATACGCCGCCAGCAGCCGGTCCACTTCCTGCGCGGAGAGAAAATCCGGCAGCACCATCCAGAGCTTGGGGGAATCCATGACTTCGGTGACGTTCCGTTCGACAAACCGTTCCTGAAACAGATAGCGGAACAGCACTTTGACCGCCACCAGGCGCCGCGCCAGCGTGGCGGGCTCCAGCCCTTCTTCTTTGCGGGCGGAGAGATAGTCGATGATATGGAAACGGTCGACGGCGTTGAAGTCGCCGATTCCGGATTTCTCCAGGAACGCGGCGAAATCGGTCAAATCGGCATGATAAGCGCTGACCGTATTCCGGCTCAAACCCCGTTCAACGGCCAGATACCCGCAAAAATGTTCCAGAATTCCCTGCATCATACCGTTAATATAACCGCATATTTCATAAAAACGAGCGGCGTATGAAATTTTATTGATTCTTCGGCGGCGTTTTTGATTTATAATAACCGGCGTACCGGAGACTTCTTTTTCCGAAACGGACTGGCAAAAAGGCGCTTGAGCGTGTAAATTTACTCAAACAGATACAAGGAGTAAACTCAATGAGCAACGTACTGATCATGCTGGCGCCGGGCTTCGAAGAAGCCGAAGCGATCATCACCGCCGATGTCCTGAAACGGATGGGCTTTGGCGTAACCCTCGCCGGAATCGACGATATGGACGTCGCCGGTTCGCACCAGATGACGGTCCGCGCCGACGCCCTGCTGAACGACCTGAACCCCGCCGATTATCGCGCCGCCATCCTGCCCGGCGGATTGCCCGGCGCCGCCAATCTGCGCGACAGCGCCGCCGTCAAACGCGCCGTTCTCGACATTTACGCCAACGGCGGCATCGCGGCGGCGATCTGCGCCGCACCGCTGGCGCTGGCGGCATTCGGACTGCTCGACGGCAAAACCGTGACCGGTTATCCCGGCATGGAAAAAGAATTCGGCAACGCCCGCTATACCGGACGTTTCACCGAAACCGACGGACGGATCATCACCGGCAAAGGCCCGGCGGCGGCGTTCAAGTTCGGCGCGGCGATCGGGGAAGCCCTCGGCAAATCATCCGCCGCCGTCATGGCCGGGATGCTGGTAAACGACGAGGGGGGCGAATGATTTTTCAAGTCACACACACCTCCGGCAAAGCCCGGCGCGGCGTTCTCCAGACCCCCCACGGCGTGGTACAGACGCCGATTTTCATGCCGGTCGGCACCCGCGGCTCGGTCAAGGCCATGACCCCGCTTGAAATGGAAGAACTCGGCGCGCAGATCATCCTGGGCAACACTTATCATCTGTTCCTGAAACCGGGCCTCGAAATCATGGAGCGCGCCGGCGGACTGCACGAATTCAGCAACTGGCACAAACCGATCCTGACCGACTGCGGCGGCTTTCAGGTGTTCAGCCTGGCAAAACTGCGGAAGATCGAAAAAAACGGCGTCTGGTTCTCGTCTCATATCGACGGCACCCGTTTCTTCCTGGGCCCCAAGGAATCGATTCATATCCAGAAAGTGCTCGGCGCAGACATTGTCATGGCGTTTGACGAATGCACCCCCTACCCATGCACCCATGCCGAAGCGGAAAAATCGCTCGCCCAGACCATCGAATGGGAAAAAGTTTCCCGCGACCAGCCGATGCTTCCCGGACACCTGATGTTCGGCATTGTGCAGGGCTCCATGTACCGCGACCTGCGCGAGCGCTCGGCTCAGGAACTGGTGAAGATCGGTTTCGAAGGGTATGCGATCGGCGGCCTCAGCGTCGGTGAACCCGAAGAAACCATGTTCGAATGCCTCGACTGGACCGTGCCGGAGCTCCCGGCCGGAAGCCCGCGTTACCTGATGGGCGTCGGTACTCCGAAGCAGCTGGTCGAAGGCGTGGCGCGCGGCATCGACATGTTCGACTGCGTGCTCCCCACCCGGATGGCTCGCCACGGCAGCGCCTACGTCGGCGACAAGGGCGAAACCATCCCGGTCAAAGCCGGCCGCTATGCGAAAGATTTCACGCCGGTGGACCCCGGCTGCGATTGCTATTGCTGCCGCAATTTCACCAAAGCCTATATCCGCCATCTGATGAACGTGCAGGAAATCACCGGTCTTCGCCTGTTGACCATTCACAACCTGCATTATTACCTGAACCTGATGAAACAGGTCCGCGAGAGCCTGGAAAATGGAACGTTTGAAGAACTGCGTGCGAGGTTTCGCTGACCGGGTCCGCTGGGCCAGGATTATCGAAACCGTCTGTGTCTTTCCCTGCCCGGGATGCCGTGAAGCATTGCCCGAACAGGGCTGGAACGGTTTTTGCACGGAATGCCTGTCCCGGCTCCACCGCATCGACGGCCCCCGCTGTCCCGGCTGCGGCGGGCCGCAGGACGGAATTCTGGCGTACTGCTCCAAATGCCTGCGGATCGGCGTCCGTCCATGGAAAGACGCTTACGCCGTGATCGAGCTGGACCCTTTCGGACTGGAATTGATTCACCGTTACAAATACAGCGGCCAGGTCGAACTGGCGCGGGCGTTCGCGGCACTCGGGGCGGAGACCATCCGCCGGAGCGGAACCGTTTTCGACGCCATCGTCCCGGTGCCGCTGCACTGGACGCGTTATCTCGGGCGCGGGTTCAACCAGGCGCATCTGTTCTGCCGCCTGCTGGGCGGAGAACTCGGCATCCCGGTGCGCGGATACCTGGTCCGCAGCCGCGCCACCCGCCGGCAGGCCAGGCTCAACCGCGAACAGCGCCTGAACAATCTGACCGATGCATTCGCCCTGCGCCGGGGTGCGAATCCGGACGGGCTCCGGCTCCTGCTGATCGACGATGTCCTGACTACCGGCGCGACTCTGACCGAAGCCTGCCGTCCGCTGGCCAAGGCGCAGGTAAGCATTATGGTAATCGGGCGCAGATGAATTTGATATTTTTTCATGGCGCGCTATATTTTATGAAAAGGGGAATCAACGTTCCTCCGGGGTAATCGCTTTCGAGTGAGCAACTTTACAAAAAACAGGATTGCAGAGTGATCAAACAGACACCGTTGCCGGGAACCAATCTGCTGCTTCACCGCGGCGATAGCGTGATTTTTCAACTGCATGTCGAAAATATACCGTCCGGAGAAGCCTTTCTGCGGACCAACCTCGGACGGGCGGACACCCGCCGTACCGAACAGATACGCCATACCGAACACGGGATACCGCCGCTCGGCCGCGCCTGGAACGATATCGCCATGCGCAAAGTCGCCGGAAATATTTTTGAAATCCGGCTGCCGTTGTTCGAAGTCGGTGTGTTCGAAGCCAAATGCTGGTTTCGCAACCCGGAAGTCGCCCGTCCGATCTGGGCAAGCGGTTCCGGCAATGTCACCATCAAAGTCGAACCCGCCGAAAACTATTGCGCCAACACCATCTATACAGTTTTCCCCCGGCAATTCAGCGCCGCCATGACCCCGAACCATCCCATCGAAAATGAAGAACTGGCCGAACAGCTCGACCGTCAGGGCTATACCGTCATCCCTCCGTCCGGCACGTTCCGCGACGTGATCCGCCAGCTTGACTTCATCATCGGCACCTTGCGCAGCCGGATCATTCAGCTTCTTCCGATCCACCCGATTCCGACCGCCTACGGCAAGATGGGCCGCTACGGCAGTCCGTTTGCCTCGCTGGACTATTTCTCGGTGGAACCGGCGCTGGCGGAATTCGACACCCACACCACGCCCCTCGAGCAGTTCCAGGAACTGGTGGATGCGGTCCATACGCGCGGTTCGCGGATTTTCCTCGACATCCCGGTGAACCATACCGGCTGGGCGTCGCGCCTGCACTGCGAACACCCGGAATGGTATGTCCGCAACCCGGACGGCACCTTCCAAAGCCCCGGCGCCTGGGGGGCGGTCTGGGAAGATTTGTCGAAGCTCAATTACCAGTTGCCCGAAGTCCACCGCCTGATGGCCGAAGTCTTCCTGTACTGGTGCCACCGCGGGGTGGACGGTTTCCGTTGCGACGCCGGTTACATGCTGCCTTATGACGCATGGCTCTATATCACCTCCAAAGTCCGCCATGAATATCCGAATACCGTTTTCCTGCTCGAAGGACTCGGGGGCCCCTGGGAAACCGTGGAAAAACTCCTCGGCGGCGCGGGATTGGACTGGGCGTACTCGGAACTTTTTCAGAACTACGACCGTGAGCAGATCACCAACTACCTTGAGAAATGGTGCTATCCGGTCAGCAACACCCTTGGCGCACAGGCCCATTTCGCTGAAACACATGACAATTTGCGCCTCGCCGCCAAGTCGCCCCTCTGGGCTAAAATGCGTACCGCGCTGTGCGCGCTGTTCTCGGTGGATGGTTCCTTCGGCATCACCAACGGCGTGGAGTGGTACGCCGCCGAACGGGTCAACGTGCACGGCTCCGCCTCCCTGAATTGGGGCGCCGGGGAGAATCAGACCGCGGAAATCCGGCGTTTGCAGACAATCCTGTCGATTCATCCGGCTTTCGCCGCCGGGGCCAAGCTGCAATTCATCCACGGCAAGGACGGCAATACGCTGGCCCTGCGCCGCGAGTCCGCCGAGGACGATTCTCTGGTGCTGGTCCTCATCAACCTCGACACCGAACGCGAACAGCCGGTTTCATGGGACGCCTCGCTTTTCCCGTCCGAAAACCTCTACGATCTGATGGGCGGTGAACAATTCAACCGTCCGGCGGCAGCATACGTGATGAAGCCCGGTGAAATCCGCTGTCTCACCCCGAAATCCGCCGAACTGGACGAACTGAACCGGCAGTTGAAGACGCCGTGGATTTTCCCCGGCAAAATTCTCCGCCAGAAACGCCGTGCCCTCGCGTCCGAACTCTATGTGCGCTACCACGGTTTCACGGATATGAAGGCGTTCAATATCGACCAACTGGCCCGCAAGCTCCAGCGAGACCCCTATCAGGCCTGCGTCGAACTCGAAGGTTCCGATTTCCCGTCCGTCACCGAATGGCATGACGGCGTGGACCAGCGGCGCATCGTCATGCTGCCGCCGCGCAACATCCTGATCATTTATTCAGACGTATTTTTCAAGGTAGACCTGATCAAAGGCAAGAAAACCATCGCCAGTACCGCCTGCCTGCCCGCGGACAATGGCAGGTTCTACGCCATGATCACCCATCTGCACAACAACAAAACCTATGCCGAAATGCTCGACCTCAAACTGACCGTTTTCCGCGGCGGAAAAGCCAAACATTCCTCGGGTACCATCATGCTGCTGCCCGACTCCGCCCATACCGAACGCTGTACCATGATCCCCCAGAGCGAACTGCGCAAGAACTCCTATTTCGGGCTCTGCACTTCGCGCCTTGGCGCCTACAGCCTGGTCTGCGGCGACTGGGGCGGTATCGCCGGCAAGTACAACGCCCTGCTGGCGGCCAATATCAACACCGATTTTCCGGTGGACAATACGGTCATGCTCACCCGCTGCCGCGCATGGCTGGTTTATCAAGGTTATTCCCGCGACATCGACCTGCCCTGCCAGACCCGCTTTTATGCGGAACAGAACAACACGGTCGGCTGGGAATTCAACATCGTGGCCGGACAGGGAAAAAGTGTGGAATTGAGCATTGTTCTGCGGATGTCCGAAGAAGGAGACGCCATTTCACTGATATTCGAACGCCCCCCCGCGGGGCAGGCGGCCGAACAGCTGGAAGACCACCTCCCGGTCCGGGTCATCCTGCGTCCCGATCTGGAATGCCGCTCCATCCATGAAGTCACCCGCGCTTATACGGGGCCCGAACAGGCTTTCGCTCGGGCGGTCAGCATCGACGGTTCCCAGGTCGTCTTCGAACCCGCGCCCGACCGCAAGCTGACCCTGACGCCCTCGGAAGGGCGCTTCACCCTCGAACCTGAGTGGAAATACATGGTTCCGCTGCCCAGGGAACAGGAACGCGGCCTCGATTCCCATACCGACCTGTTCAGCCCCGGCTACTTCGCCTTTGACCTGAAAGGCGGCGAACACCGGGTACTGTTCGCCGAAGTCAACAACGCCGAACGGGTCCGCCAGCCCTATGTCCGCAAAATGCCCGAACAACTCCCGCTGGAACTTTCGATGCGTTACGCCCTGCGCCATTTTGTCGTCCGGCGCGATCAGTGGCATACGGTCATCGCGGGTTATCCGTGGTTCCTGGACTGGGGGCGCGACACGCTGATCTGCCTGCGCGGGCTGATTCCGGCGGGCTTCACCCATGAAAGCGAGGAAATCATCCGCCAGTTCGCCCATTTTGAACTGGACGGTACGCTGCCGAACGTCATCCGCGGCAACGATGTTTCCAACCGCGACACCAGCGACGCGCCGTTGTGGCTCTTTGTGGCGGTGTCCGACTATATCCGCGCCGCCGGCAATGCCGACATTTTGGAAATGGACTGCGGCGGGCGCACCGTGCTGAACGTTCTGCGGTCGATCCTGATCCATTACCGCAGCGGCACCGCGAACGGCATCCGGATGGATGAAGAATCCGGACTGATTTTCAGCCCGTCGCATTTCACCTGGATGGACACCAACTATCCGGCGGGAACCCCGCGCGAAGGCTATCCGATCGAAATCCAGGCACTCTGGACGGCGGCCCTGAAACTGGTGGGCGAATACGATCCGGTCTGGCGCGAGCTGCGTGAAAAAGTGCTTGACTCCATCGAAAAATATTATATTCTCCCCGGACACGATTACCTGAGCGACTGCCTCCACGCGGCCCCCGGCCAAAGCGCGGCGCAGGCGGTTCCGGACGACGCCTGCCGTCCGAACCAGTTGTTCGCCATCACCCTCGACGCGCTGCGCCACCGCGAAGTTCAGGTAAAAATCCTGCGTTCGTGCGCCTGCCTGCTGGTGCCGGGCGCAATCCGTTCGCTGGCCGATGCGCCGGTAAAGTATCCGGTTCCCGTCAGCTACAACGGCAGACAGCTCAACGATCCGTACCGCCCCTATGCGGGACGCTACCTCGGCGACGAGGATACCCGGCGCAAACTGGCCTATCACAACGGCACCGCCTGGGGATGGGTCTTCCCCACCTATTGCGAAGCGATGTACAAGCTCGATCCGGCGTCACAGCCGCGGGCGGAGGCGCTGCTGCTTTCAAGCGCGGTGCACCTGTGCGGCGGCGCGCCCGGGCAACTACCGGAGATCATCGACGGCGATTCGCCGCATGAATGGCGCGGTTGCGTGGCGCAGGCGTGGAGCATGTCCGAACTTTACCGCGTTTACAGGATCATCCGCGAAAAGACAGAGCCGCAACCGCCTCTGGACTGAAACGCTGTAAGCAACCAACTGTGCTATAAACTCGCACAAACAGAGTCGATTCAGGAATGCGCCTTTAAGGGTCAGTACCAGAGTCGTTGTATTCATGCCGTATTTTGAACAATTGTTCTTCATCGGCTTGTTCCGGTTTTCGGTTTTTTTCCCGTATCAGCATGTAATCGTTGTGAACCATTATCCAGGCAGCGAGATACAGATAGCCGACTGCAAACGCCAATCCCGCCAGACTACCCCAAAAGCCCCCCATCGCCATGAACAGAAAAAGGGGAAACAGGGGAAAACCGTACATAAACATCAAATATCCTCCAAACCGATCCTCATCGACAGGAAAGCGCGGCGACAGAACGATCAAGGTAATCAGAAAAACAGCCATTAACATCCAAGTCTTTCCTCGCTGATACGGTAATTTTGCGCCAAGCCGCCAGCCGAACAGGAATGGAATGAATGGACCAAAAACCAAACACGCCACGATCAATATACAGTAGGTCATGTGGCTGAAGCTTTTAAAGCCCGGATTGAAAAAGAGCGCAGCCGTGCCGGCTGCAAGATTGGCCAACGTGTATACGCAAAGGGTTAATTTTTTCATAATTAGCCCTCCTGACTCTTATTTGTTATCCTTCAAAAGAATTCTTCAACTGTTGAGCAGGCGCAAGGCGTTGCGGATCAGGTTTTCGAGCGTGCAGTCCTTTTCCGGCATTTCGGCGGTCAACTCGTTGATCGCGCGGGTAATGCGGTCACGCTTGAAACCAAGCCCTTCCAGCGCGCGGATGGTATCCGCCACGGTGTCTTTGAGCGATGCCGGAACGTCGGGGGTGACGATGGGACCGGCGGCGATTTCCAATTTATTGATTTTGTCGCGCATTTCAAGGATCAGACGTTCCGCGGTTTTCTTGCCGACGCCGGGAATGGTTTTGATGATGTTCACATCATTGCTCATAATCGCGGCGCAGAATGCCGCCGGCGGCATGGAACTGAGGATCGCCAGCGCCAGCTTGGCGCCGACGCCGTTGACCGTCATCAACTGTTCGAAAAGATTTTTTTCCCCGGCGGTGGCAAACCCGTACAGGCAGATGGCGTCCTCGCGCACCTGGGTGTTGACCAGCAGGACGGCTTCATTGCCCGGCTGCGGCAACGCATCAAACGTGCTGAGTGGAATAAGGACCAGGTAGCCGACGCCGTTGACGTCGAGGATCACTTCGGAAAAAGAGGAGTCGATCAGAATTCCTTTCAGGCGGGCTATCATGCGCGGTCTCCTTCGGAAACAATGATGTCCATGGAGATATCGGCAGCCTTGACCGAATGCGTCAACGCCCCTACCGAGATATAATCGACGTCAAGCGCGGCAATCGACGGAATCCGTTCGAGCGTGATACCGCCGCTGGCTTCCAGCTTGACGCGTCCGGCGGCGATCTTGACGGCTTCGGCCATCTGTTCGTTGGTCATATTGTCGAGCATGACCCAGTCGGCGCCGCAGTCGCAGGCCAGCGCCACTTCTTCGAGCGTGTCGGCTTCGACCTCGACTTTTAATCCCGGATACTGGGCGCGGGCGCGGGAAACCGCCAGCGCGATGCCGTTTTTATCTTCAAGCCCGGCGAGCTCGCGGTGGTTGTCTTTGATCAGGATCATATCATAAAGGCCGATGCGGTGATTGGTGGCGCCACCGGCGGCGACGGCATATTTTTCCAGATTGCGCCAGCCGGGAATGGTCTTGCGGGTGTCGAGAATCCGGCATTTGCTGCCGGCTACAGCCCCGGCGTAACGGCGGGCAACGGTGGCGATGCCGCAAAGATGCTGGAGGAAATTCAACGCGGTCCGTTCACCGGTCAGCAACCGGCGGGCAGAACCCTCCACCTGCGCCATCACGGTTCCTTTCGGGCAGAATTCACCTTCCGCCACCAGCGTTTCCCAGCGGGCGCCGGGATCAAGGGTGCTGAAAACCCGCTCCGCCACCGGCAGTCCGGCGCAGACACAATCTTCTTTGCAGATAAAACGCGCCCGGGCATTGACCTCTTCGCCGATGACCGAGTTGGTGGTGGTGTCGCCGTGATGGCCGAGGTCTTCGTCAAGCGCAAGGTTGATCAGGGCGTCGACACGTTTGAAATTGATTTCGGGCAGATTCTTTTCGCTCATAATTTAGATTCCTTCAAACTCATCCGGCTGGTACATCCGGGATATGTTCCTGATAGCCGAGGCTCGGCCGTCGGCGGCGTTGTAAGTGACGATGGCGCAATCGAGGCGGACCGGGGTTTCCGCCACCGGCAGGCGGCGCGGCATGCCCGAACGGAATTTATCCACCACCGATTCGACGGTACGGCCCAGAACCGAATATTCCGATCCCACCATGCCGACGTCGGAAATAAAGGCGGTGCCGCCGGGCAGGATTTTCGCATCGTTGGTCTGGACATGGGTATGGGTGCCGAGCACGGCGGTGGCGCGGCCATCGAGGAAATGCGCCATGGCGGCTTTTTCGCTGGTGGCCTCGGCATGAAAATCCACGATCACGGTTTTGACGGTCGGCGGCAACTGGCCCAGGATTTCCTCGGCGGTTTCGAACGGGCAATAGGCGCTGTCTTTCATGAACACCTTGCCCATCAGGTTGATGACCGCGATTTCGCCGCCGGCGGGATTCCGGAAAATTTTCCATCCGCGCCCGGGCTGGCTCCGATGCAGGTTGGCGGGGCGGAGAACATTGGGAACGGTGGTGATTTCGTGTTCAAAATCTTTCTGGTCCCAGACATGGTCGCCGCTGGTGATGACATCGGCGCCGTCGCCGAGTTCGCGCAGACACTTGGCGGTCATGCCGGAACCGGCCGCGATGTTTTCCGCGTTGACAATGGTGAAACTGCAACTGAACTCGCGGCGCAAGTCGGGGATCATTTTGACGACGGCCTTGCGTCCTCCGCGCCCGACGACATCGCCGATAAAAAGTAAATTCATAAACTATCCTGCCGCTTTGGTTTATGTAACATAACTTGAAGACGGCAAAAATTCAAGCCGGGAGTGTAAATTTTCCGGTTTCACCCGGAGAGTTCTTTTTTGCCGGAATGTTTCCCGGTACGATACTTGCAAAAAACCTCAGCCATAGTATAGTAGTGGCACGAAATAAGCGTATACATTGCAAAGGCATTACTATCAATATATAAAGGATGACGGATACATGAAAAAAATCATTTTGTTGCTGACGGTGGTAATCATTCTGGGCGGCGGCTACTACTATTACGGAAAATACAAGGAAGCCCAGCGAAGCGGCAATGAACATCTGGTTTCCGGGAACGGCCGCATTGAAGCCACCGAAGTCAATATCGCCACCAAGCTGGCCGGACGCATTGAGGATATCCTCGTCAATGAAGGCGATTTCGTCAAGCAAGGACAGACGATGGCCGTCATGCAGACCAGCGTCCTGAGGGCCGAGCTGGCACAGGCGCAGGCCCGCCGCAACCAGGCGGTCACGGCGGAAGCCAGCGCCAAAGCGATGATAGACGTGCGCGCCAGCGAAAAAGAAGCGGCGAAAGCCGTCGTCCTCCAGCGCCAGAGCACCCGCGACGGCGCCCGCAAAAGCTTTAATCGCTCAAAAGCCCTGCGTCAGGTGGACGCCACTTCCGAACAGCAATTCGAAGATTTTGAAACCGCCCTCAACGCCGCCGAAGCCCAGTTGATTGCCGCCGAGGCCAGCGTGAAACAGGCCGACGCCGTCATCGAATCCGCCAAGGCCGAAGCCATTGGCGCCACCGCCTCCATTCAGGGGGCCGACGCCGACATCGCCCGCATCGAAGCCGATATCACGGACAGTACATTGCTGGCTCCCCGGGACGGACGTATCCAGTACCGCATTGCCCAGCCCGGCGAAGTGATGTCGGCGGGAGGACGGGTGTTGAACCTGGTGGATTTGAGCGACGTTTACATGACTTTTTTCCTGGCGGAAGAAATCGCGGGCAAAGTATCGATCGGGGCGGATGTGCGCATTGTGCTGGACGCCCTGCCGGCATATCCGATTCCGGCCAAGGTTTCCTATGTCGCCAGCGTCGCCCAGTTCACGCCGAAAACGGTGGAAACGCAGAGCGAGCGCCAGAAGCTGATGTTCCGCGTCAAGGCCCGCATCGCCCCCGAACTGCTCCGGGAATATCTGGAACTGGTCAAAACCGGGGTCCCCGGCATAGCATGGGTTAAGCTCGACCCGAAAATGGAATGGCCGGAATTCCTCGCGCTGAAGGGCAAGAAATGACGACACCCCAGACCGGAAACATCCAGTCCGGCGATCCGATTGTCCATGCCGCGGATATCAGCTTGCGGTATGGCAAGACGCTGGCGCTGAACAAGGTGTCCCTGGATATTCCGCCGCGCCGCATGGTCGGGCTTATCGGCCCCGACGGCGTGGGCAAGTCCAGCTTGCTGTCACTGGTCACGGGCGCGCACGCCATGCAGGACGGTACGCTGATCGTACTGGGGGGCGACATGCGGAGCAAAGCCCACCGGACGAAAGTCTGTCCGCGCATCGCCTATATGCCGCAGGGGCTTGGGAAAAACCTTTATTTCACCCTGACGGTGGAGGAGAACCTGCAATTTTTCGCCCGCCTGTTCGGCCACAACGCCTCCGAACGCCGCCGCCGCATCGACCGGCTGACCAAAAGTACCGGCCTTTTTCCGTTTCTGAACCGTCCCGCCGGCAAATTATCCGGCGGCATGAAACAGAAATTGGGGCTCTGCTGCGCCCTGATCCACGACCCCGACCTGTTGGTCCTCGATGAACCGACGACCGGGGTTGACCCGCTGGCACGCCGCCAGTTCTGGGAACTGATCGACAATGTCCGCGCCGAACAGCCTCAAATGGGCGTCGTCGTAGCCACCGCTTATATGGATGAAGCCCAGCGTTTCGACTGGCTGATTGCAATGGACGACGGCAAAATCCTGGACACCGGCACTCCCGCCCAACTGCTGGAAAAAACCGGGAGTTCCACACTGGAAGCCGCCTTTATCCGCCTCCTGCCCGAAGCCAAACGGGCCGGGCATAAGGATATCGTCGTCCCGCCGCTGACCCAGGAGGACGAAAACGACATCGCTATCGAGGCCAAAGGGCTGACCCGCCGTTTCGGCAGTTTTACCGCCGTGGACAATGTGAGTTTCCGGATTCGCCGCGGTGAGATCTTCGGTTTCCTCGGTTCCAACGGCTGCGGCAAGACGACCACCATGAAGATGCTGACCGGGCTGCTGCCCCCCTCCGACGGCGAAGCCTGGCTTTTCGGGAAATCGGTGGACGCCAACGATATCAAAGTCCGCCAGCAACTGGGTTATATGACTCAGGCGTTTTCCCTGTACACCGAATTAAACGTGCGCCAGAACCTGCAGCTCTACGCCCGCCTGTTCCGCATCCCCGAATCGGAAATCGGCACCCGCATCGACGAAATGCTGAAGCGGTTCGACCTGACCGGCGTCGCGGGCGAATACCCGGGCTCACTGCCGCTGGGGATCAAACAGCGCCTGTCACTGGCGGCGGCGGTCATTCACGGCCCCCAGATTCTCATTCTGGACGAGCCGACTTCAGGCGTAGACCCCGTGGCGCGCGATAGCTTCTGGGAACTGATCATCGAACTGTCGAGGCGCGACAAAGTGACGATCTTCATTACGACACACTTCATGAACGAAGCGGAACGCTGCGACCGGATTTCCATGATGCACGCCGGCAAATCATTGGCATGCGACACCCCCGCCGCGCTGGTCAAAGAACGCGGAACGGAAACACTGGAAGAAGCTTTCATCGACTATCTGGTCGAGGCGGACCCGCTCCCCCCTCCGGACCCCGTTCAGATAGCCCCGCCGCCACCGGCAACAGAGGAAAAACCGGCAAAATCATGGCATTTCCCCTCTATCTTCAACTTTCAACGCTGGTACAGTTGTTGCTGGCGGGAAAACCTTGAACTGCTCCGCGACCCGATCCGGGCAACCTTGGCATTGTTCGGCTCCATGCTGCTGATGCTGGTGATGGGATTCGGCATCAGCATGGACGTGGAGGATTTGACCTTTGCGGTGCTGGACCGCGACCAGACGGTCCTGAGCCAGAACTACGCGCTGAATATTTCAGGCTCGCGCTATTTCATCGAGAAACCGCCCCTGCTGGATTACGACGACCTGGACCTCCGGATGCGAAGCGGCGACATTTCGATGGCGGTGGAGCTCCCGCCCGGGTTCGGGCGGATGCTGGAACAGGGCCTTTCGCCCGACATCGGCATCTGGATCGACGGCGCCATGCCCATGCGCGCGGAAACCATTCAGGGCTACGTACAGGGGATGCACAGCAAATGGCTGATCGAGAAAGTATCGCAACGCACGGACTGGGGCGGAACCATCATGCCCGCCAATCTGGAAACACGTTTCCGCTACAACCCCGACGTAAAGAGCCTTCCCGCGATGGTTCCCGCGGTCATCCCCATCCTGCTGATGATGATCCCGGCCGTTCTGGCGGCGCTGGCGGTCGTCCGGGAAAAAGAGATGGGCTCGATCATCAATCTTTACGTGACACCGCTGAGCCGAGCGGAATTCCTGCTGGGCAAGCAGATGCCCTACGTGCTTTTTTCCTCGTTCAGCGTCCTGCTCCTGCTGGTGATGGCGGTGACGGTGTTTGACGTGCCGATCAAAGGAAGCGTACTGACGTTACTGCTGGCGCTGCTGCTCTACTGCATCGTTTCCACCGGCATCGGACTGCTGGCTTCTTCCGTGACGAACAGCCAGATCGCCGTGATGTTCCTGACCATGATCGGAACCATGCTCCCGGCCACGCAGTTCTGCGGGTTGATCAACCCGGTGACGACGCTGGAGGGCGTGGGGCGCTTCATCGGCAACATCTATCCGACGACCCATATGCTGCTGGTCAGCCGGGGCGTGTTCAACAAAGCGCTGCACTTCGCCGACCTCTACGGACCGATCATAAGCCTGGCCATCACGGTCCCGATCGTTCTCGGCCTCGGCATCATCCTGCAAAAGAAACAAGCATCGTGAAGTACGGAGACCAGTCGCCATGCTGCAAAAAATAAAAAATATCTTCTTCCTCGGCCTCAAGGAACTCTGGGGCCTCCTGCGGGACCCCCTGATGATGGGGCTGATCCTTTATACCTTTACCGTGGGAATCTATATCGCGGCCACCGCGGCGCCCGATTCCATTTCCAATGCGGCAATCGCCATTGTGGACGAGGATGATTCGCCGTTGTCGCGCCGTATCGGCGATGCCTTTTTCCCGCCCATGTTCCTCCGCCCCGAGCGGATTTCCCTGCCGGAGGTCGATCCGGCGATGGACCGCGGGGACTATACCTTCGTGCTGGTGATCCCTCCCGATTTCCAGCGCGACGTACTGGCCGAGCGCCAACCCGAAATCCAGGTAAACGTGGACGCCACCCGCATGTCGCAGGCATTCACCGGCAACGGTTACATTCAGCAGATCGTCATGGACGAAATGGCCTCCTTCGCCAACAGCAGCAACCTGACCTCCTACCTGCCCGCCAACATCGTCATCCGAAACCGCTTCAACCCCAACCTGACCCGTACCTGGTTCGGCGCGGTAGTGGAACTGATCAACAACGTCACCATGCTTGCCATCATCCTCACCGGCGCCGCCCTGATCCGCGAACGTGAACACGGTACCCTCGAACATCTGCTGGTGATGCCGGTCACTCCTTTTGAAATCATGGTGTCCAAAGTCTGGTCGATGGGGCTGGTGGTCATGATCGCGGTCGCGATATCATTGTCGTTCATCATCCGGGGATTGCTGCAAGTCCCGGTGGAGGGGTCGGTCATGCTATTTATGATGGGAACGGCATTGCACTTGTTCGCTTCGACTTCCATGGGAATTTTTCTGGCGTCCACCGCCCGCAACATGCCTCAATTCGGCATCCTCCTGCTGCTGGTGCTGCTGCCCATGCAGATGCTGTCCGGCGGCATGACCCCACGCGAAAGCATGCCCGAGGGGATACAATGGGTCATGCAACTGGCGCCCACGACGCATTTTGTGGAATTCAGCCAGGCGATCCTGTACCGCGGCGCCGGACTGAACGTGGTCTGGCTGCCGTTCCTGCTCCTGGCAGTGATCGGAACGGTGCTGTTCCTGATTTCCCTGTCCCGCTTCCGCCGCTCGGTGGCACAGATATCCTGATAAAAAATGCCCCCGGCGCTGTAAAACGCCGGAGGCATGATTCCATGCGGGTTATCCCCGGATTATTATATCTTCTTGTCCCGAAGTGCCTGTACGGCGTCGAAACCGGATATACCGATGTTGGTCATTTCATACGGATCGAGGATCAATTCGGCCTCGGCGGGCGAAATCAATTGCCGTTCGAGCAGTAATTCACGCACCGGACGCCCGGTTGCCAGCGACGTTTTGGCGACTTCCGCCGCCGCTTCGTAACCGACGTAGGGGGCGAACGCGGTGACCACGCCCGCGCTCTGTTCGACGTAAGAACGCATTTTTTCCTCGTTCGCGGTCAGCCCTTCCAGTAGAAACGTCCGGAACACCCGAAAGACGTTGCGCATGATCTGGATGCTTTCCAACAGGTTGCGGACGATGACCGGTTCCATGACGTTGAGTTCGAACTGCCCCGCTTCCGAAGCCATCGAAATGGTGAGGTCATTTCCGGCGACCTGAAACGCCACTTGGTTCAGCACTTCCGCCATCACCGGATTGACCTTGCCGGGCATAATCGAACTGCCGGACTGGCGCGGCGGCAACTGCAGTTCTCCCAGTCCACAACGTGGGCCCGACGCCATCATGCGCAAGTCATTGGCGATCTTGGACATGTTCAGCATACAGATTTTCAGGGCAGAGGAGACGGCAGTGTAACAATCGGTGTTCTGAGTACCGTCCACCAGGTCTTCCACGTGGGTGAGCTTGAGCCCGGAGATTTCCGTGAGCCGCGCCACGACCCGTTCCACATAATGAACGTCGGCGTTCAGGCCAGTCCCGACCGCGGTGGCGCCGAGGTTAACCGCCAGCAGGCCTTCGCGCTCCCGGGCGATGCGGCCGATGTCACGCCCTGCCACCTGTTTGTAAGCATTGAATTCCTGCCCGAGACGGATCGGCACCGCGTCCTGCAAATGGGTACGCCCCATTTTGATCAGGTGGTCGAAACGCCCGGCACAGTCGCCGAACGCGGCGTGGAGCCGGGACATTTCATCGAGCAGGGCGGCCAACTCGTTGGCGGCGGCGATGTGGATGGCGGTGGGGACCGCGTCGTTGGTGGACTGCCCCATGTTGACGTGATCCAGGGGGGAAATCGTTTTGTAGTCGCTTTTTTCCAGCCCGAGCAGTTCAAGGGCACGGTTGGCGATGACTTCGTTGGCGTTCATGTTGAACGACGTCCCGGCGCCGCCCTGAATGGGATCGACGATGAACTGGTCATGGAATTTGCCCTCGATAATTTCGTCTGAGGCGGCGGCGATGGCATCGGCCAGCCGTTTATCCAGTCGCGAAGCGTCACAGTTCGCCAAAGCGGCAGCTTTTTTGACCATGGCAATGGCGGCAATCAGCGGAGACGGCACCGGCAACCCGGTGATGGGAAAATTTTCCCGTCCACGCACGGAGTGAATGCCATAATAGGCGCTTCGCGGGACCTCCCGAGTGCCCAGCGAATCCTTTTCCACTCTTGCTGCGTTCGACGCAGACAACGACAAATCGACATCCGACATTTTAAACTCTCTTGTAAAAATATGTCCTGCCGTCACCGCGGTCAGCGAGTTGTTTGGCCATCCTACCCCGGATTGAACTGCTGACACCGTCATGCGGCGACAATCGCAATCCATACAATATAACATACTATCCGGCGCTTGCAAGCGCTAGTGGGACAGATGGCTCCGTCCCTGTCCGCGTCTTACATTTTCCAATACGCAGACGGAGGGATAAAAACCTGATATTGTTCCGGCGATTTATTATTGTTCCGACGACTAAATGACTTGCATGAGTCGAGCAAGGAATGTTCTCTTGATGCACTATAGTTAGTTTATACCAGAAAAGCGAACTCTCGAAAGCACAATATGCCGAAGCAACCGAGTTGGAGAATTATGGCGACGTTATAGATGACGATGTCGCCCGCATATTGCAGGTTTTGATTCTGGTGGCCAAGCCGCAAAGAGTTTTGGAGATTGGCACAAGCATTGGCTTCTCCACGGTCATGATGGCCAGAATGTTGAAACGTCATGAAGGAAAAATAGTAACAATTGAACTTGACGAAAAAGCGGCAGGACAAGCCAGAGCCAATTTCAAGCGTCAGGGCATAGACGCGCAAATCGAAATTATCGTCGGCAATGCGCGTGAAGTTGTCGCCAGTATGGATCAGAAATTTGACCTGATATTTGATCAAAGCATCAGTGTCGGTATTTTTTGTGAGGACGGAAATGCTTCCAAGGCTCTGTCTGAAATGGTGGATCGAAACCTCATCATTGGAATGATCTCCCCGAAATCCTACATCATCAAGGAAAAAACGGAAGGGGGTTCATCTATTATCCGCAAGTTCAATTTTGAGGATGAAATCGTCTTGACCGAAGAGTCCAGTGAAAAAGAACTGGCTGAAATCATGAGAAGCTAACCTCAAGAGAATTTCTTATTTATGAAAATCAGCAATAGAACTTGCAGTTTGCATAAAATATAATATATTAAGCTTTAAAAACGGAGCTTTTTACTATGATAGAACGCAAAATCCAAGCAGAATTGGCACTTTTGGCAAAGCAGTACAAGGTGGTGACCGTTACCGGGCCTCGGCAATCGGGTAAGCCTCCGCTATCCAGGTAATCTTTTGCCTGCCGCGCAGTGCAATAGGACCAAACTTCTTTCGCGCATTTGATTCGAACCGTTGACCTGCAATTCTTCCAGTCTCTTCCGCTCCGTTCTGCTCAATTCCAACTTGACGATTTTCATATTACCTCTCCGGTTGAAGATAATATAGCATTTATTTTCAATTAGTCAAATATTTATGATGCAACACTTATCGACTGAGAGATGAAAGATTAGGACGGCTCCGGCGGTTCCACACGGGGTCATGCCATTTTTGCGAAAAACGTAATATACCCGCATCGCCGGTTTTGCAATGAAGCATCGCGCCATTGTGCCGGGAAAACCATTTTTCCGCGAAATATACGGATTTCCGGTTTGCAGAAAGGCCGATTGTGCAATATTTTTATGAGATAACACCGTGTGCAATATTTTCAGCCATAAGGTCAGGATGCGGAGCATCCGTCCGCACCGGGCCGGGCCCGGGCGCGGTGCAGCGGCGAAACGCTGCCCGCTCACAGAGCGGAACCACTGTTTCGCCCTGCGGGCGACCAGCGCAGTCCGCGCGCTGGACCGCGTGCGGCAACGTGCCGCCGCGA